>ERZ1023822.20-NODE-20-length-83851-cov-17.920271_pt1 | contig 83851 bp, 68 predicted proteins | sample MGYA00380379_ERZ1023822 | MGnify/ENA primary metagenome ERZ1023822 (study PRJEB33179, sample SAMN07448988) | human gut metagenome | biome: Human-gut; feature: Human associated habitat; material: Faeces | host: Homo sapiens | place: India: Bhopal | collected... | reverse complement strand
GTGTCCTATATTATAGGACCAGAATCAAAGACGCGAATGGTAAGCTCGTAGCTATCTACGCAAAAACACCTGAAGAACTATACAACAAAGAAACGCTTGCGTTGGAACAGATTGAGAATGCCACTTTTCATCGGAAAACGCCCACAGTTGCAGAGTATTGTGAAAAGTGGCTGTTGATGCAGTCGGTTCATGTACGAGCTACTACTTTGACGGATTACACCTCAAAGGTTAGGCGGCATATTATAGCGGAATTGGGAGATAAACGGATGGGTGAGGTTAGCCTGGATGATATTCAGCTTGCCCTTGTTCCGGTTTCCAAAAAATCTGCATCGGTTTATAAATCTGTGGTAATCCTTTACAAATCTATCTTTCGCGCAGCGATGGAAAGCAGGATTATTGACCACAACCCAACGATTTATCTGACAACAAAAGGTGGCGGTGTTCCACAAGAGGATCGTCAGGCTTTGACAGATGAACAGGTGGAGCGCCTTTTGGATGCTATCCGAGATTTGCCGCCTTATGTCTTTGTCATGATTGGTTTATATGCAGGGCTACGCCGGGAAGAAATTCTTGCTCTGCAATGGGATTCAGTATATCTGGATACAGATACTCCATATCTGACGGTAAGACGGGCATGGCACACCGAACATAACAGACCGGTGATCTCAGATGAATTGAAAACCAAGGCTGCGGAGAGAAATATCCCCCTTCCTGTTTGCTTGGCTGAGTGTTTGAAAGCAGCAAAGGAAACTTCGACTTCGGAGTATGTGGTTTCAAACCGGGATGGCGAACCGCTGTCCTACACGCAGTTTAAGCGACTTTGGCAGTATATTGTTACGAGGACGGTCAAGGAGCGGAGCTATTATCGGTATGAAGATGGAAAAAGAGTAAAGCATACTGTCACACCTGTCTTGGGAGAAAAGGCTGCTCATAACGGAAAAGTGGTTTACAGTCTGGACTTTGAAGTAACACCCCATCAGCTGCGGCATACTTACATTACCAATCTCATTCATGCATCGGTAGATCCCAAAACGGTTCAATACCTGGCAGGCCATGAAAGCAGCAAGATTACCATGGACATTTATGCAAAGGTTAAGTACAACAGACCAGATGAGCTGGTCAGATCAATGAACTGTGCGTTTGCAAGCTGGGATGCAGCACAGTAATAACAAATAGGAAATGAAGCAGGAGCGAGGCAAGGATGTCTCGCTCTTTGTTTTACCTCAGCCGTATCTTTGATTAAATCGAGGCTTTCTGATAAAAAGAGAGTGTAGATACGGAGACTACACATTATCAAGAAAGGACGATCAAAGATGGCAAAAAAGAAAACACAGATCCCGAAGTACGGGACCATTACATTGAAAGGAATCCAGTATTACAGAACCAGGATTACGGATGCAGATGGCAAAGAGTTGAGTTTGTATGCCGCAACTTGTGAAGAATTGTATGAGAAGCAGTTAGAGGCCCGGAAGCAGGTGGAAGAAATTATCTTTCACCGGCAGCACCCGACAGTAGCCGAGTATGGAGAGAAGTGGCTTCTGATGCAGTCGGCAAAGGTGTCTGCGTCTACACTCAGAGGTTATACGAGGGATATGACAAACTATATCATAAAACCTCTGGGAGAGATGTATATGGAAGAAGTGACCGCTGACGATATTCGGCTGGCGCTTGTTCCATTGTCAAAGAAATCGGAAGGCTTATACAATAAGGTCAATATGCTACTCAAGTGCATTTTTTATGCGGCAGAGAGAAACCAAATTCTTGAACACAATCCCTGTGCGGGAATATCCGGTAAAGGCGGAAAACCGACAAAAAAGAAGGAGGCATTGACAGATCAGCAGGTAGCCGTGCTTCTGGATACAGTCAAGGGACTTCCTCCATATTTGTTTATTATGCTCGGTTTGTATTCCGGTCTGCGTCGGGAAGAAATTCTTGCACTGCAATGGGATTGTGTATTTCTGGACGAGGATACACCTTATCTATCGGTGAGGCGGGCATGGCGCACAGAGCATAACAGACCCGTGATTTCTACGGTGCTAAAGACTCCGGCGGCAAAAAGGGATATTCCGATACCGAAGTGTTTGGTGGATTGTCTGAGAGAAACGAAAGAAAATTCCATATCAGATTATGTGATTGCTGACAGCAAAGGGGAGCCGCTGGCTGCTTCGCAGTTTCAAAGAGTGTGGCAGTATGTCGTTGTCCGCTCCACTAAGCCCCGGAACTATTATAAGTATGTGAATGGGCAGAGCATCAAATACACGGTTACCCCAACGCTGGGCATGACCCAGAAAAATCAACCCAAAATCAGATATACGCTGGACTTTGATGTAACCCCGCATCAGCTGCGGCACACTTACATTACCAATCTTCTCTATGCTGGTGTTGATCCGAAGACCGTCCAATACCTTGCCGGACACGAAAACAGCAAAACAACTATGGACATCTATGCAAAAGTGAAGTACAATAAACCAGAGGAGCTGTTTGGGGTAGTAAATGGTGCGTTTCATCAGGTTATTGCTGAATGAAAAAAGGCCGTTTTTTATGGTCCGCACACCGGATAACTGAGAGGCAGAAAGCCGGAAAAGCCCGGAGTATCAAGGAAAAACAGCTCAAAAACTCGCGCAGTACGGTCTCAAAGCAGCTCGTAGAGCTCCTCAGTTCTCAAAGAGATAATTCAACCGAATATCAAAAGAACATCAAAACCCTTGGGAATCCAGTATTTTCAAGGGTTTTCTTTATGTATGAATTTGGAGAAAGAAAATATATAAATACAGAAAACCTTTGATTCCTGTATTAGCGGGTCCAAATGGCTTGTAAAAATACACATATTGTGATAACGTAAGGGCGTATGAATGTCAGAGTCTCTTTGAAGACAGGCATTACAAATAATGATTAAGAGGCAGCAAAATGGATTTTGAAAGCAGAAGACAAAGAATTTTAGATAAGATGGAGGACAATTCTATAGCAATATTGTACTCAGGCATTGAGCACCATGTGAGTGCAGATGAGTATGATTTATTTACAGCACAGGCTAACCGCAATTTCTTCTATCTGACCGGACTTAGACGTGACAACATGGTCCTTGTCCTGGATAAATGTGTAGAGCCTGCTAAGACGATGCTCTTCATAGAGGAGGCAGACCCTACGATGGAGCGCTGGTACGGCAGAAAGGTGACTATGGAGGAAGCCGAGGAAATATCAGGAATTGATGAAGTAGAATATATTTATGAGCTTGAGAGCACACTGGACAGGATAATGACGCGTGAGGATGTATACACAGCATATTTTGACACGTATCGTCATCAGAAAGTGGATTTGCCGGATTACAATGTGGTAAAAGCCAATGAATTTAAGACAGACTATCCGGGAGTTGCTGTGAAGAATCTTTTCCCGCTTGTGGCAGAGGAGCGTATGCAGAAGGATGAGGATGAGATTGAGCTGACCAAAAAGGCAATCGCTATCACTAAGGACGGACTCTGCAATGTAATGGCCAATTTAAAGCCGGGCATGAAGGAATATCAGGCACAGGCAGACTTTGAATATATCATAAGACGCGGTGGGGCAGAGTGGACAGCGTTCCCAACAATCGCCGGAAGCGGAATGAATGGAACAATGCTTCACTATGACACAAATCGTGAGACGATGGAGGATGGAACACTGGTTCTTCTTGACCTTGGAGCCAGAATAGATGGCTACAATTCGGATATTACGAGAACATATCCGGTAAATGGCAGGTTCACCGAGCGCCAGAAACAGGTATATGATATCGTGCTTGCCGCAAACCGAAAGATTGTCGAGGTTGCAAAGCCGGGAATGACTACAAAGGAATTAAATGAAGTATGTAAGGATGTGCTTGCAGACGGGCTTATGAAGCTTGGACTTATAAAGAATTCGGTAGAGATTTATAAGTATTACATGCATGGCGTGTCACACCATCTGGGAATTGATGTGCATGACGTGACAGTTGACTCAAACAGCAGGCTTCGTCCGGGAGCAATCATCAGTGACGAGCCGGGACTGTATATAGATGAATGGGAAATCGGTATCAGGATTGAGGATGATGTGCTTATCACCGAGGACGGTGCAGTGTGTCTGTCGGAGGATATCATCAGAACCACTGAGGATATAGAGGCTTACATGGCTGAGCACAAAAAGAATTAACCGTGGTAAATGATAAATTTTACGGTTTATAATATTTTTATGTGACATAATCTGATTTATGTATTATAGTAGTGCTAGTACATCGAATAATAAGTTTCGGATGCATTGTTATTTCTTATTCGGTGTACTAGTACAGCAGTTATTTTTTATTGCTGTATAGGTGCAACGAAAATAATTCGTTCGACAGATGAAAGGAGAACAACTATGGTAAAGAAGATTAATAGCAGTGAATTTGAACAGGTTAAAAATAATAAGGCTATCATTGTTGATTTTTCGGCAGAGTGGTGCGGTCCATGCAAGATGCTTGCGCCTGTAATGGAGCAGCTTTCTGATGAAATCACAGATGTGGAGTTTTACAATATTGATGTGGACGAGAATCCTGATCTGGCAAGAGAGTATCGTATAATGAATATTCCGGCAGTTATTGCAATTAAGGGCGGTCAGGTTGCCGGTCAGCAGATTGGTCTTGTGTCTAAGGATGATATGAAAGGCTTTATAGACGGAGTTTTCTAGGACAAAGCGTTTTATGAAGCTTTCTAAGAAGCTGGAAGACACCTGCAATGAGCTTTTTGTGAATATGCAAGGTGTGATGCTTAACAGTTATTATGTATAGTGAAAACCGGGCAGGCTATTATGCCCGGTTTTACATTTTTTACATTTAAATTAGTTCTCCTGGAAGATTTTTCCAAAGATGAATCTAACAAGTGGTCCGGCAACAAAGAGCTGCCAGAAGAAGGCCATTGGAAAGTTTCTTACGACGAGCTCACAGAATGTCGCAAATATCTGTGAATTAAAACCACCATTGAAAAGGATGGTAGCGATAAAGCTCATCATAGGACACATAAACCAGATTGAGAAGACGGAAATTGCAAGGATTATAGCAATAGGTCTGTCCTTTCCCGGTGTGACTATTTTGAAAGCGCATTTTTTGGCAAGTGGTCCGGCAATGAATGTATCGAGAATAAAACCGGCAACAATCATGATAGGAAATTCGCCTAATGCGGCCTTAAAAACAAAGTTCTTCATACCGCCTGTTTCAAGGGCAATATTGTAGCATATCATGGCATAAACCATGACAAGCACCATCATGATGGTAAAAACGCTTTCCTGTAATCTGTTCTTTGGCATTTTTCTTAAATCCTCCTGTTATGTAAAATAAATATAGCTGTAACGAGTAGTTACAATAGGCTCTTGATAGCTGCGATAATTGAAAAAGGCTTGAAGTGTTACAAGGCTTCATGCACATAAAAGCGCAAAAAAAATAGACAGAGGGAAACTTTCGTCTCGCTCTGTCTAAGCTGCAACTACCATTAATTGTCAATAGCTTATCACAGATAGAATACAAAAATCAATAGGAAGTTGGTACTATAGAAAATATGATAATAAAAGATATCGAATTTAAATTAAAAGACGGCAGAACTGCCATTTTGCGAAGTGCAAATGAAAAGGATGCCAAAGCTCTTATAGAGTACATGAAAAAGTCAACCGGTGAAACGGATTTCTTACTGAGGACACCGGAAGAATGTGAGAATAAGACCATCGAGCAGGAGATTGATTTCATAAATAGCTGCAATTTGTCGGATACACATACGCTGCTGGTTTGTGAAGCAGATGGAAAAATTGCCGGAAATTGCATGGTCTGGTGGAATAAACGCGCGAAAACCGGACACAGGGCAAATGTGGCAATCGGTTTGCTGAGCGAATTCTGGAATCAGGGGATCGGAACGAGAATGTTCCGGGAAATGATAAAAATAGCAGAAAGCAATCCGAATATATTACAGATGGAATTGGATTTTATTGAGGGCAATAGCAGGGCGAGAGCTCTTTATGAGAAGATGGGCTTCAGGATAACTGGCATCAAATTTAATTCTATCAGACAAAATGACGGAACCTTGTGCAATGAGTATTCAATGATAAGGGAAATTAGTAGATAAGCAAACTTTTTATAAAAAGCCACAATATGTATTTTAGCGAGTACCAGAGAGTTTATACCTTGTAAACGTTTACTATTATGTTATACTGTAATCATTGCCGGGCATACTAATGTGTGAATGTGAACGGTAAACGGAAAAAGTAATAAGAACAGCAGGAAAATGATTTTATGCTGTATCATAAATAAAAATGAGGTGAAAATCGTGCTTAAAGCAGAAAATTTAACTTTAAACGTAGATGATGAGGGCGGAAAGAAATGCCTTCTGAACAATATATCATTTCAGGTAGAGGACGGAGAAATGCTTGTCATTACCGGACCAAACGGAGGTGGAAAATCCACTCTGGCAAAGACACTGATAGGTATTCAGACACCGGACAGCGGAAAGATTATACTTGACGGACAGGATATCACAGAGCTCGACATCAATCACAGGGCAAATGCGGGAATAGGCTTTGCATTCCAGCAGCCACCGAGATTTAAGGGAATGACAGTCATGAAGCTGCTCAAGCTTGCAGCAAAGGATGAGCTTTCAGACAAGGAGTGCTGCGACCTTCTCACCGCGGTAGGACTCTGTGCAAAGGATTACATTTACCGCCAGATTGACGGCACACTCTCAGGTGGAGAGATGAAGCGAATTGAGATTGCATCAGTGCTTGCCAAGGAGCATTCACTTTGCATATTTGATGAGCCGGAGGCTGGAATCGATCTGTGGAGCTTTTCAATGCTCATACAGAAATTCGATGAAATCCATACTGAGAAAAAGCAGAGCCTCATAGTGATTTCACATCAGGAGAAAATCATAAATATGGCTGACCGCATCATGATAATTGATGGCGGAGAAATCAAGAAAATCGGCACAAAGGACGAGGTACTGCCTTATCTCAATGGTGTACAGAAATGTCACAAATGCGTAGAGAGACTGGAGGGAAGAGCATAATATGGTAAAGCTTGACAACGTAACAGAGGGCGTATTGGACGTCATAAATGATAATAAATTCAGTCAGACAGGTGCCTTTAATCTGCGTGAAAACGGCACATCAATCTGCCACGGAGACAGCGAGCACATCAAGATAAAGAAAAAGACGGACAAGCCCGGCATTGATATTTATATTGATGGAAAGACGGATGGAGAGGCTGTCTATATCCCTGTAGTACTCAGTAAATCAGGCATGACAGACCTTGTATACAATGATTTCTATGTGGAAGACGGCGCAGATGTAAGGATTGTGGCAGGCTGCGGAATCCACAACAGCGGCTGCAACGAGAGCAGACACGACGGCATCCATACTTTCCATGTAGGCAAAAATGCGAATGTACGATATGAGGAAAAGCACTACGGCGAGGGAAACGGAACAGGTGCGAGAGTGCTCAACCCTGTAACAAATATATTTGTGGGTGAGAATTCTGTTTTTACTCTCGATACAGCACAGATAAAGGGTGTTGATTCTACAGTCCGTGAGACCAATGTGGAGCTTGGAAAGGACGCAAAGCTCTATGTCACAGAGCGTCTCATGACAGATGGAGAGCAGAAGGCGGAGTCAAATATCGAGGTGCAGTTAAACGGAGAGGACAGCTCTGCACAGATTGTTTCCAGATCCGTAGGAAAAGGTAACTCAGTCCAGACCTTCCATCCGAATGCCATTGGCAACAGCAAATGCCAGGCTCATATCCAGTGTGATTCTATCATCATGGATCATGCAGAGGTCGGTTCAATCCCTGAAATCAGGGCAAAAAATATCGATGCAGCTATCATCCATGAGGCAGCAATCGGCAGGATAAACGACGAGCAGCTTCTCAAGCTCCGTACACTCGGACTTACAGAGGAAGAGGCAGAGGAAGTTATCATACAGAATTTCTTAAACTAAATCAGGTGTAAATAGAACCCCCGGAGCGTGATATTGATATGCTATCAAAGCATATAATACGCTCCGGGGTTTATTGTATAACGGCAACCGGTTACTACAAAAATGGGAGACCGATATGCAAAATCCATTTACACTTACATTGGGTAGAAGTATACTAGAGTCTGTTGAGAGTCTGGTACGGATTAAAATAAGGAGTCAAAATGAAAGCGTATTATCATCTACCGGGATTATTTGAATTTTATGAATTGTACAAAGAATTTCTCCCACTGTACCGCAAGCACCGGGAATATTTCTATGACTGGTGCGACATAGGCTCAATATACGGTGCACCGGCAGACTGCATATGGGGCGGAGGCCGCGTCGGTTTTGGTGAGCACGATTCGAAGGAAGTGCTTAAGCTGATGCAGGAATATGGGATATCCGCGAGACTTACCTTTAGCAATTCATTGCTTACTAAGGAGCACCTTTCTGACAAAAAATGTAACGAACTGTGCAGGATATTTGATATAGGCAGAGATAATGAGCGAAGCAGGGGTTTTGGAAACGGCATAATCATCTACTCAGATATTCTGCTTGATTACATAAAAGAAAACTACCCTGACTTTTATTTTGTGTCTTCAACCACAAAGGTCCTGACGGATTTTTGTGAATTTGAAAATGAGCTAAACAGAGAGGATTTCCGCTATGTAGTACCGGATTTCAGGCTGAACAAATCATTTGATAAACTGAAAGCATTATCACAGCATCAAAAGGAAAAAGTAGAATTTTTGTGCAATGAGTGCTGCTGGTTTGGCTGCACGGACAGGAAGAAATGCTACGAGACAGTTAGCCGTAAAAATCTGGGCGAGGATTGCCCGGAGCATTATTGTACTGCACCTGATGCAGGGCAGGGATATCTCTTTTCGAAGGCGATGGAAAATCCGGGATTTATAGGAGTAGACGATATAAAGAACACTTATCTGCCGATGGGCTTTAGCAATTTTAAAATAGAGGGCAGAGGGCTTGGAAGTGCCATGGTACTTGAATTTCTGCTTTACTATATGACGAAGCCACAGTATCAGATACATGTCAGAGAGCACATTTATCTCGATAATATGCTGGATTTATTTTGAAATGTAATCAGATATAACATTGAATTGATTTATTGTAGATCACATATAAAGTACAACAGGAAGGATGATTCTCAAAAATGAATATTAGAAGAGCACAGGAAAAAGACATACCAAGACTTATTGAATTATTAGAGCAGGTGCTTTTGATCCATGCCGATATCAGACCGGATATTTTTATCCCGGGGACGACAAAATATACAAATGAAGAGCTTGCAGAAATGATAAAGGATGATACAAAGCCGATATATGTTGCGGCAGGTGATGATGATATCTGCATGGGATATGCATTCTGCCAGATAAGACAGCAGCCGTTTTCCAACAATATGGTGCCGTTTACATCACTTTTCATAGATGATCTGTGTGTAGATGAAAAGACCAGAGGACAGCATATCGGAGAGCAGCTTTTTGAATATGTCAAGAATGAGGCAAAGCATCTCGGCTGTTACGAGGTCACTCTCAATGTATGGAGCGGAAACACATCTGCTGAGAAATTTTATGAGAAGATGGGGCTTAAGACAAAGGAACGCCAGATGGAGTATATTTTATAGAAAACCAGAATGCCGACTAATCTAAAATCAGACTTTAGATTAGTCGGTGTTTTTGAGGGATTACACATCTAATAACAACTATAATAAGGTTATCAATCGAATTTATATAATGCGAGGCGATTTTATGTTATTAATGTGCAAAAACACACCGGTTTATGATTTTAATGCATAATATTATTTAAAAAATGTGCAGATACTGATTGAGTATCTGCATATTTTTTGATAAAATATATGCAGATAACAGGAGGGCAATATGCATATATTTGACTATTCTTTTTTAGATGAGGGCTTATTACCGGCTGAGATAGTTAATCTTACAGCAACAATTACTGCATTTAATGCTATATCAGATACGCGAAAGGAAAGCAATAAAAGTATATATACTGAGCTGGAAAAGATTGCAAGAGTACAATCTGTTAAAGGCTCTAATGCGATAGAGGGTATTGTTACAACAGACGCACGTATAAAGCAGATTGTTGACGGTGACAGTGCTCCTCTTAATCATGATGAGCGTGAGATCGCAGGGTATAGGGATGCACTGGATGAGATACATTCTAAGCATGATCAGATGTCATTTAGTGAAAATATGATTCTGCATATACATGAAACGATGACAAATCTTGCAGGATATGAGCTGTCAGGAAAATACAAAACGCAAGACAATCTGATAATGGAGATTGATGAAAGAGGAAGGCGTAGAGTTCGCTTTACACCGGTTTCTGCGGCAGATACAGGCGAAGCAATGCAGCAGCTTGTACTTGCATATATGGATGCAAGGGATAACCCAAAAATAAACAAATTGTTACTGATCCCATGTGTGATATTGGATTTTTTATGTATTCATCCGTTTTCGGATGGTAATGGCAGAGTATCCAGATTATTATCATTGTTTTTACTTTATAAAAGTGGATATGATGTTGGAAAATATGTATCTTTTGAGGAACAAATCAATGAGTCAAAGGATTTTTACTACGAGGCATTGCAGGAGTCATCTATAGGATGGCATACAAATGAGAATTCATATTTTGAATATATGAAAAATTTTCTGTCTATGCTCTATAAATGTTACAAAGAATTGGACAAAAGATTTTCTACTGTAAATGGGAAAAAACTTAAAAAAACAGAAAGAGTTGAGCAGACAGTTTTAAACAGTGTGCTTCCTGTGTCAAAAGCAGAAATCTGTGATATCCTTCCTGATGTGAGTCCGTCTACAGTAGAAGCAGTGCTTGGAAAAATGGTAAAAACAGGTTCTGTTATGAAATTGGGGCAGGCAAGGGCAACGAAATATGTCAATGCAAAATATATCAAATAATGGGGGAATATGTTTTATGCAGAATGCCATTAAATATGGTTTTTGAAAATAATTAAATGTATATAATTAGAAAAACGGGGCAAAAATATGTTGACAAACACAAAAAGGAGTGATAAACTCTAAACAAATTTAGCAAGATAAAGTATTAAATCGTTAAAGAAGTGAAAACAGTTTAAACTGTTTCGACAATTTAATAAGTTGTAAACCGTTGAAGCGGAGATAACGGCAATGATGCCTTTACAGAGAGCCTGTGGTGCTGAGAATCAGGTGTGAAACAAGTTGTCAAATGGACCGCTGAGGGCGCAGTCAAATGGATTTATCATTCATCCAGATATCCAGAGTATTCTGCGACGTGAGGGCATACGTCATTTGCCCGGGATATGTTGGTATCCTGCCAAGCGCACGATCTTTATCGTGAATTCAAGGTGGCACCGCGGATAGTTAAGATTATTCGTCCTTGACAGAATTAAAATTCTGTCAAGGGCGTTTTTTTAGTGAACAAAAGAACACAATGGAACTTGCAAATCTGCATGCTTGCATGCGAGATTTCAAGTGAACATTGGGTTGCACAACATAAAGCGAGAATTGTAGCAGCGTAAGCTGCGGAGAAGCCTCGAAGAGGCGAATTCGAGCTGTATGTTGGGCATTTGTTCACAAGTGAAAAAACAATGGAGTTTGCAAGTCTGCATGCTCGCATGCAAGGACACATGCGAACACTGGACACTTATTCACTACCACACAAAATTTGGAGGTAAGCATATGAAAATTTCACCTACACTGACCGAAGTTAAAGAAATAGCAAAAACCGGGAAGTATGACATTCTCCCTGTAAGCTGTGAGATATTATCAGATTTTATTACACCTATAGAGGCTATGAGGATTCTGCAGAATGTTTCAACACATTGTTATCTGCTTGAATCAGCACAGGCCAATGAAGCCTGGGGAAGATATACATTTTTGGGATATGATCCAAAGCTTGAGATTAACTGCATAGATGGTCATATGAAGCTTGGAAAGCTTTCGGTGGAGACGGAAAATCCTTCAGAGTACATCAGACAGATTCTTTCAGAGTACAAGAGTCCGAAATTTGATTATCTGCCTTCGTTTACAGGTGGCCTTGTAGGTTATTTTTCGTATGATTATCTGGGCTACAAGGAGAAAAGCATCAGAGGAAAAGCAAGGGACACAGAGGATTTCAAGGATGTTGATCTGATGCTTTTTGATAAGGTAATAGCATTTGACAATCTGTGCCAGAAGATAATACTAATCGCAAATATGTCACTTGATGCTCCGGAAACAGGCTACAATAAAGCGATTGTTGAGCTAAAGCAGCTTAGGGAGCTTCTGATGCACGGAGAGAAAAAAAAGAATATGGGTGGCAAGCTGCTGGGCGAGGTCACACCGCTTTTTGATAAGGAGCAGTATTGTGAGATGGTCGAGAAGGCAAAGCACCATATCAAAGAGGGGGATATTTTCCAGATAGTTTTATCCAACAGATTGAGCGCACCGTTTGAGGGAAGCCTTTTTGATACCTACCGCGTGCTTCGAACTATAAATCCTTCGCCGTACATGTTTTATTTTTCGGGAACCGATGTGGAGGTTGCGGGAGCATCGCCGGAGACACTTGTGAAGCTTGAAAATGGAGTGCTTCACACATTCCCGCTGGCAGGCACGAGGCCGAGAGGTGCCACAGCAGAGGAGGACAAAAAGCTTGAGGAAGGGCTGCTTAAGGACGAAAAAGAGCTCGCAGAGCACAATATGCTCGTGGACCTTGGAAGAAATGACCTCGGAAAGGTAAGTAAATTCGGAACTGTAAAAGTTGAAAAGCTTCATTCCATAGAAAGATATTCACATGTCATGCATATAGGCTCGACAGTGCGTGGAGAGATAAGAGAAGAGTACGATGCACTCGATGCAATAGAGGCCGTGCTTCCGGCAGGAACACTTTCAGGAGCGCCAAAAATCAGAGCGTGCCAGCTTATCGGAGAGCTTGAGGACAACAAGCGAGGCATTTACGGTGGCGCGATTGGATATATAGATTTTACCGGAAATATGGACACATGTATTGCAATCCGTATTGCCTACAAGAAAAACGGCAAGGTTTTCGTGAGAAGCGGAGCGGGAATAGTTGCGGATTCAGATCCTGAGAAGGAATTTCAGGAGTGCATAAACAAGGCAAAGGCTTCTCTTAAGGCACTGGAAGTCTCACAGGAGGTGGAAGAATGATTTTACTGATTGATAACTACGACAGCTTTTCCTACAATCTGTATCAGCTAATTGGCGAGATAGAGCCTGATATCAGAGTAATCAGAAATGATGAGATGACAGTTGAAGAGATTAGGGCTTTAAAGCCTGACCGCATCATTTTATCACCGGGACCGGGAAGGCCTGAGGATGCGGGCGTGATAATAGCTGTGGCAAAGGAGCTTGGAAAGGAAATCCCAATCTTTGGCGTGTGCCTCGGCCATCAGGCGATATGCGCAGCATACGGTGCGACAGTCACATATGCAAAGGAGCTCATGCACGGAAAGCAATCGGATGTATCGTTTGACACAGAAAGCCTTTTATTCAAGGGGTGTCCGAAAAAAGCAAAGGTAGCGCGTTACCATTCGCTTGCTGCAGATGCGGACACGATGCCTGATTGCCTAAAGATTACAGCCACTACAGATGATGGTGAGATCATGGCTGTTGAGCACAAGGAATATCCGATATACGGAGTGCAGTTTCACCCGGAGTCAATCATGACACCGGACGGAAAGCAGATGCTTAGTAATTTTATCAAAGCTTAATTGAAAATTGCAGCGTTTAATGAATTTATATATTAGTTGTTGAATTGAAAACAAATAGCAGAACAAAATCATAAACAAAATTATAAATGAAATATTACCGGAATACAGGAGGACATAATCATGATCAAAGAAGCCATAGTAAAAATCGTAAACAAAGAAGACCTCACATATGATGAGGCATATGCAGTGATGAATGAGATCATGGGCGGTGAGACAACACCAACCCAGAATGCAGCTTTTCTTGCAGCTCTTTCCACAAAGAGCGCAAAGGCTGAGACAACAGACGAAATCGCAGGCTGTGCAGCAGCCATGAGAGAGCATGCGGTACAGGTGAAAACAGGTATGGAAGTGTTTGAAATCGTAGGAACAGGCGGAGACAATGCACAAAGCTTCAACATTTCAACAACCTCTGCACTTGTTGCGGCAGCAGGCGGCATGAAGGTGGCAAAGCACGGAAACAGGGCAGCCTCTTCATTATGCGGCACAGCAGACTGTCTTGAGGCGCTCGGCGTCAACATAGACCAGAGCCCTGAGAAATGTGTAGAGCTTTTAAATAAAGTCGGCATGTGCTTCTTCTTTGCACAGAAATATCACACATCAATGAAATATGTCGGACCTATCAGAAAAGAGCTTGGTTTTAGAACCGTATTCAATATTTTAGGACCGCTCACAAATCCGGGTTCACCGGCCATGCAGCTTCTCGGAGTGTATGATGAGTACCTTGTAGAGCCGCTTGCACAGGTGCTTGTAAGCCTCGGAGTAAAGCGTGGAATGGTAGTATATGGCATGGATAAGCTCGATGAGATTTCCATGAGCGCACCGACCAAGATATGTGAGATAAAGGACGGATGGTTCAGAACCACAGTAATCTCACCGGAGGATTTCGGCTTTGAGCGCTGTACAAAGGAGGATTTAAAAGGCGGTACACCTGAGGAAAATGCGAAAATTGTACGTGATATCTTAGGCGGACAGAAGGGCCATAAGAGAAATGCAGTACTCATGAATGCAGGCGCATCACTTTATATAGGAGGAAAGGCCGACAGCATGAAAGAGGGTATCGAGCTTGCAGCAGATATCATTGATTCAGGAAAAGCACTTGAAACACTCGATAAGCTCATTGAGGTAAGCAACAGCTAAGCACACAAAACAGGAAAGGAAAAGCGATGAATATTTTAGACCAGCTTGCAGAATATTCAAGGCTTCGCGTGGCAGAGGACAAGAAAAAAATAAGCCTTGAGGAAATGAAAAATATCGCGATTCAGACGAAAAACGAAAAGCTTTGTGATTTTGCATTTGAAAAAGCACTCAAAAAGGATGGCTTGAGCTTCATATGCGAGTGCAAGAAGGCTTCGCCGTCAAAGGGGCTTATAGAGCCGGATTTCAGATATCTTGAAATTGCAAGGGAATACGAGAAGGCAGGTGCGGATTGCATCTCGGTACTGACAGAGCCGAAATGGTTTTTAGGCTCGGATGAGTATCTTAAGGAGATTGCAAAAATGGTTTCGATTCCGTGCATCCGAAAGGATTTTACGGTTGATGAATATCAGATATATCAGGCAAAGACACTCGGTGCCGCTGCGGTGCTTTTAATCTGCTCCATACTGTCGGAGGTACAGCTTGGTGAATACATAAAAATATGTGACAGTCTTGGCATAAGCGCTCTTGTGGAGATACACAATGAAAAAGAGGCAGAGATGGCGGTAAGAGCCGGTGCCAGAATAATAGGTGTCAACAACCGCAATCTGAAGGATTTTACAGTTGATACAGCTAACAGCAAAAAGCTTCGTGACCTGATTCCCGATGACATCATATTTGTATCGGAAAGCGGTGTAAAGAGCACAGACGATATCAGGGCAATACGTGAAATCGGAGCTGACGCAGTGCTTATCGGAGAGACGCTGATGAGAGCGGACGACAAAAAGGCTAAGCTTGATGAATTGCGATTAAGATAATAGAGATATATAAGTATCTTCATGGTTTTAAGAATATCTGTAACTATTCAGTACAGAAAACAAAATATTTACAAATATACATCAGAAGGGAAAACATCATGACAAATCCAAACGGAAGATTTGGTATTCACGGAGGACAGTACATTCCTGAAACCCTCATGAATGCCGTTAAAGAATTAGAAGAAGCATACAATTATTACAAAAACGATCCTGAATTTAACAGAGAGCTCACAGAGCTTCTCAACGATTATGCAGGAAGACCATCGAGACTGTACTACGCAGAAAAGATGACAAAGGATCTCGGTGGAGCAAAAATATACCTTAAAAGAGAGGATTTAAACCATACAGGAGCCCACAAGATCAACAACGTATTAGGCCAGGCACTTCTTGCAAAGAAAATGGGCAAAACCCGACTGATAGCAGAGACCGGAGCCGGTCAGCACGGCGTGGCAACAGCAACGGCCGCAGCCCTTATGGGTATGGAATGTGTTGTATTCATGGGCGAGGAGGACACAAAGCGTCAGGCGCTCAATGTATACCGCATGCGTCTGCTCGGAGCAGAGGTTATCCCGGTTACATCAGGCACAGCCACATTAAAGGATGCCGTATCGGAGGCAATGAGAGAGTGGACCAAGAGAATTTCGGACACACATTACTGCCTGGGCTCAGTTATGGGACCACATCCGTTTCCTACCATCGTAAGAGATTTCCAGGCGGTCATCTCAAAGGAAATCAAGGAGCAGATGCTTGAAAAGGAGCACAGACTGCCTGATGCGGTTATCGCATGTGTGGGCGGCGGCTCAAATGCCATCGGAAGCTTTTACAACTTCATAGAGGATGAGGGAGTTGAGCTCATCGGCTGCGAGGCAGCAGGAAGAGGAATAGATACCTTTGAGACTGCAGCTACAGTAAATACAGGCCGTCTTGGTATCTTCCACGGCATGAAGTCATATTTCTGTCAGGATAAATATGGACAGATTGCTCCGGTTTATTCAATTTCTGCAGGACTCGACTATCCGGGAGTCGGACCGGAGCACGCATATCTGCACGATATCGGCAGAGCAAAATATGTACCGGTAACAGATGATGAAGCGGTAAATGCTTTTGAATACCTCGCAAAGACAGAGGGAATCATCCCTGCAATCGAGTCCTCACATGCAGTGGCATATGCCATGAAGCTGGCGCCTACAATGGACAAGGACAAGATAATCGTTGTTACTGTTTCAGGCAGAGGCGACAAGGACTGCGCGGCAATAGCAAGATACAGAGGGGAGAATATTTATGAGTAAGATAAGAAGTGCGTTTGAAAACGGCAAGGCGTTTATACCATTTATCACCTGCGGTGATCCAAATTTAGAGACAACTGCAAAAATCGTAAGAGAAGCTGTTGCAAACGGAGCAGACCTTATAGAGCTTGGTATTCCATTCTCTGATCCTACGGCAGAGGGACCTGTAATCCAGGGCGCCAACATAAAGGCACTTGCAGCCGGAGTTACAACAGACAAGGTTTTTGACCTTGTGAGAGATTTGAGAAAAGATGTCACAATCCCTATGGTTTTCATGACATATGCAAACGTGGTTTACTCCTACGGCGCAGAAAAGTTTATCAGTACATGTAAGGAAATAGGCATTGACGGACTCATTCTGCCGGATATCCCATATGAGGAAAAGGAAGAGTTTTTACCACTCTGCGAGAAATATGATGTGGACCTTATTTCATTTATCGCACCTACATCAAAGGATCGCATTGCGATGATAGCAAAGGAGGCAACCGGCTTCATCTATGTGATTTCAAGCCTCGGAGTCACCGGTACAAGAAGCGAGATAAAGACAGATCTGGCTTCAATAGTCAAGGTAATCAGAGAAAACACAGATGTGCCATGTGCTATCGGTTTTGGCATTTCAACACCAAAGCAGGCAAAGAAGATGGCAGATATCTCGGATGGTGCCATTGTGGGCTCTGCCATCATAAAGATAATCGATGAGTATGGTGAGGCTTCACCAAAGTATGTCGGTGAGTATGTTAAAGCAATGAAGGATGCGCTGTAGAGGCATTGTATTTTTATGTATGTAAAGGAGATTTTCTAAGGAAACTTAAAATAATATTATAAAATCAGAAAAATGACTTTTATACCCATGTTTCAAAAATAAAATTTATGAAATATGGGTATAAAACTTGAAAAACGAATATATTAATTATATAATAAGTGCAAATAAGATAGTTCAGAGGGAGGAATATCAGGATGCTGTGTCAATTTTCTTTTAAAAACTTTAAATCATATAAAGAAACAACAACATTCGATTTTCAGGCAACATCTATTCCGGAGTTTTCAGAATCGCTGTTAAAAAGCGAGAAAGCAGATGCACTTCTTCCCGTAGGGGTTATATATGGTCCGAATGGTGGCGGGAAAACCAATCTGTTACTAGCTCTTTCATGTTTGATTTCTACAGTGGTTAAGCCAATATATGAATTGGAGAAGGCAAGAGAAAAGATTATTATTCAGCAGAAGATAAGTGCGGCACCATTCTATTTTAATGAAATATCTAGGAAAATGCCGACAGAATTTGAAGTGTATTTCCGACAGGAAAAAAATGAATACAGGTACAACTTATCAATATGTGGGGATGACATTGTTGAAGAATCTCTGTATTGGAAATCCATTGGTGGAAAGAGAACGGGTATGGTTTTTGATAGGGAAGGTGCTGAAATTACATTGGGTGCAAGCATCAATAAAGCGAGTATTAACCGCTCGGTAAACCCCAAGATGCCATATTTATCTTTTTTGGCAATCAACTATGATATACCGGTAATTGTGGAAGTTCAGAAGTGGTTTGAATCATGCATTGTCAAAAACTATGCAAATCCGATTGCAGACAGACAAATAATGTTTTCTGATGATGAATCATATCGAAAGAAAATTGTTCGTGCACTAAATGATGTTGATATTGATGTATCAGGTTATCGGTATGATGAAGAAAATCATGAACTGTATACACAGCGTATGATAGAGGGAAAGATTTATGAATTAAGTTTTAATGATGAGTCAGATGGAACAAAGAAAATGATCGCGGCATTACCTGTGATTTTGTTAGCACTGCAAGAAGGTCGGCTGGTGATTATTGATGAATTGGATGCAAAATTGCATCCTAAGCTGCTTCGTTATGTAATTTCATTGTTTAAGAATAATAATGTAAATAAAAAAGGAGCGCAGTTACTTTTTACTTCCCATGATATGACAACAATGAAAAATACAGTTTTCAGACGGGATGAAATTTGGTTTGCGGCAGAAAATGAAAGGCACGAAAGTGAAATATATTCCCTATATGAAATCAGAAGAGAAAACAATGAACGAGTAAATAGTACTGCAGCCTATGATAAACAATATCTGGAAGGGCGGTATGGTGCAGATCCATATCTTACAAATATGCTGGCAGGAGGAGATTGGCAATGAGTTTAAAACCTCCGAAGGAAAGTGATTTAGGAAAGAGTTGGATGAAACCGCGGCGAGATAAGAATATATTGATATGTCCAGAGTACCATTTGATAGTAACAGAAGGAACTGAAACAGAACCACAGTATTTCGAAGCAATCAGGACAATCATAAACAGTCAGTATCGAGATAAAATTCAGCTTGACATTCATGGTGCAGGAGACAATACGCTTAGTCTTTTGGATAAGGCAATGAATCTGGTTATGAACAATCCGAATGGATATAAGCATGTCTGGATAGTCTATGATACTGATGATTTTCCAGCAAAACGCATCAATAAAACGAATGAATTATGCATTAATATGTCTACAGAGGAAACACAATATCATTCTATCTGGTCAAATCAGTGTATTGAACTTTGGTTTTTGCTTCATTTCAGTTTTGTTCAGTCAGATATTCATAGAAGTGATTACTGGCCAAAACTATCTGAATGGTTAAAGAATATTGGACAGGGAGAATATTCAAAGGGAAGGGCAGATATGTTCCAAATTCTGAGACCTTTCATGGATTTTGCAATAACAAATGCTGAACGCTTGGATGCAATGAATGAAGGAAAAACTCCTGCAAGTTCAGCTCCAGGCACAAAAGTACAGGAATTGATTAAACACTTGAGACCATATTTAAAAATCGGATAGGATAGGAAGAAGGAACCGGTAAAATGATGCAGCAAAAAGAAAGATTAGAAAAACAGCTTGATTTCATCAGAGAAATCGACAAGGAAAAGGAGATATTCCGCCAGACTTATTTAGCTGATGCAAGCCGCAAGGAAAATGATGCGGAGCATGCCTGGCATATGGCTATCATGACCATGCTCTTGAGTGAGTATGCCAATGAGAAGATAGACGTGCTAAAGACAGTAGGAATGCTTTTGATACACGACATAGTAGAGATTGATGCAGGAGACACATATGCCTATGATGAGGCAGGCAAGGCCACACAGCATGAGCGTGAGCAGAAGGCGGCGGAGCGTATATACGGACTCTTGCCAAAGGAACAGGGCGAGCCGCTTTTAGAGCTGTGGGAGGAATTTGAGGCGCAGCAGACACCGGAAGCCAGATTTGCACGCACCATGGACAATATCCAGCCAATGCTCCTAAACGATGCGTCAGGCGGGCTTTCATGGCGCGAGCACAGTGTAAAGCTGTCGCAGATACTCGGCAGAAATAAGCGCACAGCACTTGGCTCAGAGAAAATCTGGGATTATGCGTTTAACAATATCCTGAAAAAGCATGTTGAGAGCGGAAACATCATAGATGATGAGGGCGTCTTCTCTGAGGAAGCCGGCGCGTGTGCAAAAGCCAGCGAGCGTAATGGACGGTAATAATGATTTACTGAAAAATCCTTTGAAAATCACATATAATTCTATTGTAGACAGTCGTCTTGTATGATATACTTTACTGGATTAAATCGGTGAACTAAATATAAGGTAACTATTCAAGGCTGCTTAAATAGTTACCTGACAATTATATTGAGTTTCATAGAAATCCACAGAATAAAACACACGGAGGAATCAAAATGAATATTGTATGCTTAGACCTTGAGGGAGTATTGGTACCTGAAATCTGGATTGCATTTGCAAAGGAGACAGGCATTCCTGAGCTTGAAAAGACAACAAGAGATGAGCCTGATTATGATAAGCTTATGAACTATAGAATAAATATTTTAAAGGAGCACGGACTCGGATTAAAAGAAATCCAGGAGACAATCGCAAAGATAGATCCAATGCCTGGCGCAAAGGAGTTTTTGGATGAGCTTCGTTCAATCACACAGGTAATCATCATCAGTGATACATTTTCACAGTTTGCAGGCCCACTCATGAAGAAGCTCGGCTGGCCGACAATCTTTTGTAACGAGCTTGAGGTTGCTGAAGATGGCGAGATTACAGGCTTTAGAATGAGATGTGAGCAGTCAAAGCTTACAACTGTAAAGGCACTGCAGTCTATCGGATACGATACCATCGCAAGCGGTGACAGCCACAACGATTTAGGCATGATACAGGCAAGCAAGGCAGGCTTCCTTTTCAGAAGCACAGATGCCATCAAGAAGGACTACCCTGAGCTTCCTGCATATGAGACATATGATGAGCTGCTTGCAGCGATTAAAGCGGCATTATAATCATAAATATAGTTGAAAACAGCTTCCCACATGATATTTTGGAGTGGATACATCCACCTGTACATGTGGGAAGTTTCTATATATTTATGTCATGCAAAATCATATGAAAGAAGGTAGAGTGCAGATGTATACGGTAACACACATATATGAGGCTGATTTTGGCTGTGAGGAAAGAGTAGACGGCGCAAAAGCAAAATGCGTGGTTTATCTCGAGGACGAAAACGGCAGACAGCGTCATGTAGAGGTTGAGGATGAATGGCTTACGGCAAATGGGATAGAAGAGGGAAGCAGCTGGAAAGAAAATATCACAGATGAAGCCTGAATCATAAACTATGAGATTAATTATGTGATTAGAGTATGTGAATAAATTTTGTTTTTAGATGCACATTGTGTATTGACAACAGTGCAAAAGGTGCTATAATAAAATTAACATATGAACAATCATTCATATGTTCAATAAAAAACGTACAGTAAAACAAATAATTCATGAAAATAAGGAGAACACCACTATGAAGAAGACTTACAAAATCGATGTAGACTGCGCTAACTGCGCCAACAAGATGGAGGATGCCGCAAAGAATACAGCAGGTGTAAAGGATGCTACAGTCAATTTCATGACACTCAAGATGAGCGTTGAGTTTGAAGAGGGACAGGATGCAAAGGCGGTTATGCAGGAGGTTCTTAAGAACTGTAAAAAGGTAGAGGACGACTGCGAGATTTTCTTATAAATTGCCGGGGCGCAGGAATGACAAATGATATTATTTCAATGCCTGCGCTATAGTAAGGGTGATTATCAAGAGTGATTATCATGAGATTATAACGAATGGAGCTTTGGCGTATGAATAAAAAGCAGAAAAAAGTACTTACGCGTATCATAATCGCAGCAGTACTCATGATTATATTACATTTCATACCGGTTAAGGGAATTATCAGGTTCCTGCTTTACATGGTGCCTTATCTGGTTATAGGATACGATATCCTGAAAAAAGCATTTAAGGGAATCAAAAACAAGCAGGTATTTGATGAAAACTTCCTGATGGCGGTTGCCACTGTAGGTGCGATAGCGGTTGCGCTCTATGAGAATGGTGACTATACAGAGGCTATAGCCGTTATGCTTTTCTACCAGATAGGAGAGCTGTTTCAGAGCTATGCAGTCGGAAAGAGCCGTAAGAATATCAGCGAGCTCATGGACATCAGACCCGACTATGCCAATATTGAGGTGGACGGAAAGCTCACCCAGGTTGATCCTGATGAGGTTGTTATCGGCTCAGTAATCGTGGTACAGCCCGGTGAAAAGGTTCCTATCGACGGTGTGATAGTTGAGGGGTCATCTACATTAAACACCAGCGCGCTTACAGGTGAGAGCGTGCCGAGGGATGCAAAATGCGGCGATGAGATAATCAGCGGATGCATCAATATGTCCGGTGTTTTAAAGATTAAAACCACCAAAGAGTTTGGAGAATCAACGGTTTCAAAGATACTTGACCTCGTTGAAAATTCAAGCTCAAAGAAATCAAAATCAGAAAACTTCATATCAAAATTTGCCAAGTATTACACTCCGGCAGTCTGCTACAGTGCACTTGCACTTGCGATACTGCCACCGATTGTCAGAATACTTTTCATGTCAGTCGCACCACAGTGGGGCATATGGATATACAGGGCACTTACCTTCCTTGTAATAAGCTGTCCGTGCGCGCTGGTCATCAGTATTCCGCTCAGCTTTTTTGCAGGAATCGGAGGCGCCAGCCGCGAGGGTGTTCTTGTAAAGGGCTCAAACTATCTTGAGACCTTATCACAGACCAGATACGTTGTATTTGACAAGACCGGCACCATGACAGAGGGCGTTTTTGAGGTGGCAGGAGTCTACGACAATACGCTCGATAGAGAAAAGGTGCTCGAGTACGCAGCACTCGCAGAGAGCAGTTCATCGCACCCAATCAGCAGGAGCTTACAGAAGGCGTATGGAAAGGAAATCGACAGAACCCGCGTGACAGACGTTGAGGAAATCAGCGGCCATGGAATCACCGCAAAGGTAGATGGTGTATCTGTAGCGGCAGGAAACTACAAGCTTATGAAAAAGCTGGGCTTAAGCTACAGTGAAACTGACAAGGTCGGCACCATAGTCCATATCGCAATAGACGGCAGCTATGAGGGCTATATCCTTATTTCAGATAAGATAAAACCAACCTCAGCGGCAGCAATAAAGGCATTGAAAAAAGCCGGAATAAAAGGTACAATAATGCTTACAGGCGATTCGAGGACAGTAGCCGACTCAGTAGCGGCAGAGCTGGGAATTGATGAAGTATACAGTGAGCTTTTACCGGGCGATAAGGTGGCAAAGGTGGAGGAACTGCTCGCAAGAAAGGGCAGTAAAGAAAAGCTCGCCTTCGTCGGAGACGGAATCAACGATGCACCGGTGCTCTCAAGAGCCGATATAGGAATTGCAATGGGCGCCATGGGCTCAGATGCAGCAATCGAAGCCGCAGATATCGTCCTCATGGATGATGACCCGCTAAAGATAGCAAAAGCAATAAAAATATCGCGCAAATGCCTGCGAATAGTATATGAAAACACATACTTCGCAATAGGCATCAAGCTGATCTGCCTCGTGCTCGGAGCAGTCGGAATAGCCAATATGTGGCTCGCGATATTTGCAGACGTAGGAGTAATGGTGATAGCAGTGTTAAATGCAATCCGCGCATTATTCGTACACAAGCTCTAAAAAGGTAGAGCTCAAAGAGCAGATATCAAAATGCAGATATCAAAATGCAGATATCAAAATGCCATAAAACTACTATATAAAAAATACCGGACAGAATGCACCCAAGAGGTGCACTCTGTCTTTCGCGTATAATAAAAGAAGTTACTGTTCACACGAAAGTGTGACAGTAACAAAAGACAATTAAACGGCAATAGCTAATAAACAAAAGCTAAGTAAATTCCTGCAGTGCCCCCACACGCATCCGGACCAGCCCCGTAACTGCGAAGGCACTGAGCAGTTACGCTCCTGCCAATACGACGCGTCCATACCCTTCAATGAGCCAAAACCAAAGGGTGCTTGCAGAAATTGCATGTGACATCGCGAATATGGAGATATTTAGAGTCTGTTGGAATTATGTCACAACACAGCAATGTCCGTGCATGGACGCACGGACAAGGCGTTAGCGCCACGGACGGCGCTAAAAGCCGGTTGCGTCTTATAGCCAAAACCTAAATCATAATTCCTACAGAGTCTTAATATCGCAATACTGAGCGAGGGCACATGCAATTTATGCCGAGCACCCGCACCATAGCCAATAAAGTAGAAATAACGCAAAAATAATGAAAAAATAACGCAGAAAGGACACTACACTATGAGCGAAAACATAAATGAACAGATAGAATGCTGCGACTGCAACGAAATCCACGAAGACCTTCTGAAAATAGTAAATGATACAATGCCTGAGGAAACCGAGCTCTACGACCTTGCAGAGCTTTTTAAGGTATTTGGCGACTCCACCCGGATCAGAATCCTCTTTGTGTTGTTTGAAGCGGAGGTATGCGTCTGCGACCTTGCAAAGGTGCTCAACATGACACAGTCTGCCATATCACACCAGCTTAGGATATTAAAGGCAAACAAGCTCGTAAACAGCAGGCGTGAGGGCAAATCAGTGTTTTATTCGCTTGCCGACGGACATGTGCGCACAATCATTGCGCAGGGACGTGAGCATATCGAGGAATAATACAGGGAGGAATATACGTGACAGAATTAGAAGAATACTATAACAAATTCAACGAGGAAAAGCGCTTAAACAGCCGCCACGGCAGGGTAGAGTTTATCACCTCCATGAAGTATATACATGATTGTCTTGGCAGCCTGATGAATGAGAAGCAGCTTGATCTTCGCTCACAGATTAAAATCCTGGATGTCGGTGCGGGAACAGGCAGATATTCAGTGCCTCTTGCCGAGGAGGGCTATGATGTGACAGCACTTGAGTTAGTTAAGCATAACCTCGGCAGACTGAAGCAAAAGAGCGATAAAGTAAAGGCCTACCAGGGCAATGCCACAAAGCTTAAAAAGTTTGGAAACGATGAATTTGACCTCACACTTGTATTCGGACCGATGTATCATCTGAAGTCGGCAGAGGAAAAGCTTGCCGCATTGAATGAGGCAAAAAGGGTGACAAAACCGGGTGGTTACATACTTGTGGCATACATTATGAATGAGTACAGCGTGATAACCTATGCCATAAAGGAGAAGCATATAAAAGAGGGTATAGAGGGCGGAATGCTCGATGAGAGCTTCCATTGTACAGAAAAAGCTAATGATTTGTACAGTTTTGTCCGATTAGAAGATATAGAGGCATTAAATGCACAGGCAGCCCTTACACGCGAAAAGATAATAGCAGCCGATGGCGCGGCAAATTATATCAGACCATTTTTGAATGCTCTTGACGAGGAAGAGTTTGATATGTTTGTACAGTACCATCTTTCGACATGTGAGAGAGCAGACCTGATGGGAGCAAGTGCGCACACGGTTGATATTTTAAGGGTGTGTGGTGATTCTGAATAAAGTCTTTTCAAATATAACACAGTATAAGATTACATATGAGGAGAACTATGAAAAACAAGGGATTAAAAATTCTATTATCTGTGCTTTTGGTTTTATGCATTATTATGGCAGGAGCACTCATAGGAAAAGAGTATATTGCAGATAATATAAAGGAAGCCGCTAACCAGAATGGTGTGGATGTAGTTAAGGACACATCGGATGCCGGAAAAGCAGAGGATAACGCAGTTGACAGTACGGCAGAAGGCACAGAGAGTACACAGTCTGATGCAACCAAAGCTGATGCAACAGAAGCGGATACACAAAAGCAACAGATGTCAACCATAGTGATTACGGCTACAGGAGACTGTACACTCGGCAACAATCAGGAGCAAAGCTATGACGGAAGCTTTAATTCTTATTATGACTCAAAGGGACAGGACTACTTTTTCGGCGGGGTGAGAGATATTTTTGAGGCTGACGATATGACACTCATCAATCTGGAGTGTGTGCTATCGGATGCGACGGAGCGCGTAGAAAAGCGCTGGAACCTTAAGGGAAAGCCTGAGTACATTGGAATTATGACGGGCAGCTCCATCGAGGCCTGCAGTCTTGGAAACAATCACACATACGACTATGGACAAGCTGGACTGGACGATACGAGAAATGTGCTCGACAATGCCGGGATAGTGTATGGCTTCAATGATCATACCGGTATTTATGAGACGGCTGATGGGACAAGGATTGGAATAGTGTCGGTCAGCCTTTTGTCACAAAACGGTGACCGAGAGGCATATATCCAAAACGGTATAGCGCAGCTTCGCAATCAGGGGGCGGCGATAGTTATCGCATGCTGTCACTGGGGCATAGAGGGTGACCATTACCCTAATGACTATCAGCAGGCGGCAGCACATCGTATCATCGATTGGGGAGCAGACCTGGTAGTCGGAAACCACCCTCATGTGCTGCAGGGGATGGAGGTCTATAACGGCAAAATGATATGCTATAGCCTTGGAAATTTCTGCTTCGGAGGCAATAAAAATCCGGCAGACAAGAACACGGCGATTTATCAGCAGGCATTTACTCTGATAAATGGTGAATTGCAGTCGGGCATAGATGCGCAGATTATTCCATGCACCTTAAGCAGCGCAAGCTCATACAATGATTTCAGGCCAACAGTGGCTTCAGGCGAAAAAGCCAAAGAGATATGCAATTTAATGAACACATATTCACAAAATTATAGTAAAATAGAAATTGATGAGCTTGGAAAGCTGCATGTAAATTAACGGTATGTAACTATTCAGAACCACTGAGAAAAAGAAGGGCTGAATAGTTACAATATCATTTTTTAACGAATTAAGATAAAAAGCAGTCATGCAACAAAAGGCATGTACCATCATACAAATATAGTAAGGGAGCAAAGAGCAATATGTATATGTGGAGAGAGCGCAGTAAAGAAGAAAAGCATGAGGATGTAGTAAATACAGGCCTGCTGCCGCTTGATGTGGTAGAGGGATTTAAGATACGTCCGGGCTTTTTCAGAATGTACGGAGCGTGCGTGGCATCGAACGGAGTGAGCTTTACCATCAATTCCCATGGAGCAACAAGGTGCACTCTTTTATTGTTCAAGCCACAGGCATCAAAGCCGTATGCGAGGATTCCATTTCCTGATTCATATAGGATAGGAGATACCTACTCCATGCTTGTTTTTGATATAAAGCCGGATGAATTTGAGTATGCATTTTCGTTTGACGGACCATATGAGCCGGCAAAGGGACTTTTGTTTAACGAGGAAAATGTCCTTTTAGACCCATATTCCAGAGCGGTCACTGGACAGCGAAAATGGGGAGAAAAGCCGGAGGGTGGCAAGGATTTTGAGTACAGAGCCAGAGTTGTAAAAAGTAACTTTGACTGGGGCAACATAAAGCAGCTTGAGCAGCCATTTGAGGATCTTGTGATTTATGAGACACATGTGAGGGGCTATACAAAGGATAAGTCCTCAGGAGTCAGCGCACCGGGCACATTTGCCGGTTTGAAGGATAAGATTCCGTATCTTAAGGACCTTGGAATAAATGCAGTGGAGCTCATGCCGATTTTTGAGTTTGATGAGATGGAGAGCGCGAGAGTGGTCGATGGTGTGCAGCTTTACAATTACTGGGGCTACAACACAGTATCATTTTTTGCACCGAATACCAGCTATGCCTTCAACGATGAGCACAACCACGAGGGAGACGAGCTGAAATCGCTGATAAAGGCTTTAAAGGAAAATGGCATAGAGGTCATTCTTGATGTGGTGTTCAACCATACCGCTGAGGGAAATGAGATGGGACCGTGCTTCTCCTTCAAGGGAATAGACAATAACGTGTACTATATGCTTACACCGGATGCACACTACTACAATTTCAGTGGCTGTGGAAACGTTATGAACTGTAATCATCCTGTTGTGCGCAGCTTTATCATAGACTGTCTGAGACACTGGGCCATTGAGTACAGAGTGGATGGCTTCAGATTTGACCTGGCTTCCATTCTCGGAAGAGACCAAAACGGTGCACCTATGGCCAATCCGCCGATTCTTGAGTCGCTGGCATTCGACCCGGTACTTGGCAAGATGAAGCTCATCGCAGAGGCCTGGGATGCAGGCGGACTGTATCAGGTGGGAAGCTTCCCGTCATGGAACAGATGGGCTGAGTGGAACGGCAGATACAGGGATGACATGAGAAGCTTTTTAAAGGGCGATGACGGTATGGCGGGAAATGCCATCACACGTATCACCGGTTCACGCGACCTTTACAGCCCGGAGAGCAGAGGACACAAGGCATCAGTCAATTTCATGACCTGTCATGATGGCTTTACACTTTATGACCTTTATTCATACAATGAAAAGCACAATGAGAAAAACGGCTGGAATAACACAGACGGAGACAACAACGGACATAGCTGGAACTGTGGCGCAGAGGGTGAGACAGACGATCCAAATGTAAACGGACTTAGAAGGCGCCTTATAAAGAATGCATTTGCAGCACTTTTGTGCAGCCGTGGCCCGGCGATGTTTTTTGCGGGCGATGAGTTCTGTAACACCCAGTTTGGAAACAACAACGCGTATTGTCAGGACAATATCATTTCATGGCTCGACTGGAGCAGGCTTGAGGAATTCAAGGAAATCCATGATTTCGTGCGTCATATGATTCAGTTCAGGAAAGAGCATCCTATACTCAGAAAGATGACAAAGCCTTCATCCTGCCAGTTCCCGGAAATCAGCGTGCACAACGGTACACCGTTTAATGCCTCGACAGATTACAAGACAAAGCTTATCGGCATCATGTATGCCGGAAGAAATGAGGAGGACACGGAGGATGATATTGTATTCTATTGCATGAATGCATATTGGGAGCCGCTTGTGACGCAGCTTCCGGTGCTTCCGAACGGAAAACACTGGCATGTGGACACCAACACCAATGCAGAGTATTTTGACGGAGAGGACTTCACGGCAAAGACAGAGCTTTTGGGTGTCAACACCATAAGAGTTCCTGCGAGAACCACGATAATACTTGTGGCAGAGTAACAATAAAATCTGCGGCCTGCATGCAGACAGGACGTATCAGCGTTTTGTTCTCAGTGGTTATGAATAGATATCGTTTTAATATAAAAACAACCCGGCACACATTGTGATATGTGCACCGGGCTGTTTTTCGTTACGGTTTTGGCTTAGACTGTAACATTTCCCCCTTTCATTTTTCAATATATTTTATGTGACATTTGCATCAGCAGCCCGTGATGGTTGTGAAGTGATACCGGAAGACCTTGTATATATCACATAATCAGTTGTGAGTTGGACAAATTTCGTCTGTGAATCCAAGAAAATAATTGGGTGTGACACCAAAAATTGTACTTAAATGGCAAATGACAAAAATGTCAGGCACTCTACGGCCTGTCCTGTAGCCTGAAATAGTTGATTCTGCACAGCACATGATTTCAGAAAGAGCAATGTTGGTCAAGTTGTGGAGCCTCATCAGATAATCAAGCCTGTCAGGCACAGTTGTACTAATGGTTGATAGTTGCTTTTCTAATAGAAAGTTATTTATAGTACTCATAAATGAATTGTAACACAATAATTACAAAAATCAACAAATATCTGAAAATACGAAAAATTAAAATTACAATTTTAAATCCAGCCACCATCAAAAGTGATTATTTGTCCTGTGAGGTAATCAGGTGCAGTGATGACAGAGTAAGCCATAGCTGCGACCTCATCGGCTGTAGCAAAGCGTCCGGCGGGAATTTCATCGGCAAGCTCAGCTCTTTCTGCCTCGTCAAAGCAGCGGTTCATGTCTGTATCTATGACACCACAGGCAATGGCATTGACCGGAATGTGCGATGGCGCAAGCTCCTTGCCGAGTGCCTTGGTAAATGCATTTATACCGCCCTTGCAGGCTGAGTATGCCACCTCGCAGGATGCTCCGACGTTGCCCCAGACAGAGGAAATCTGTAGTATACGGCCACATTTATCGGCAACCATATAAGGGATGACGAGCTTTGTAAAGTTGAAAACACCGGTCAGATTTATCGCCACGATATTGTTCCATTCATCCGGTGTCATGTCGCTCAGCAGCCCGATATGCGATATGCCGGCATTGTTAATGAGCACATCTACATGGCCAAAATGGGAAATGGTATTCGCAACCATATCCTTGGCAAAGAAAAAGTCTCCTACATTTCCGGTGTAGCATAGCGCCTCAATTCCGTATGCACAGTGAAGCTCATCAGCCAGAGACTTTAGCCTGTCAGATGAATTGCGGCAGCAAAGTGAGAGGTTATAGCCACAGGAAGCCAGCTTTTTGGCAATGGCGGCACCGATACCGCGTGAAGCTCCGGTTATTATGGCTGTTTTGTTTATGTGATTTATGTGATTTGTCTGATTTGTCATGATATTCTCCTTATAATTTATATACCGTGGTGCTAAGCCGGTCACTGCGCTGCCGGGCCGGCTTCATAGTATAAAGAAAATAATTACGTGATTAAATTACAGTTCAGCCATGGGTATGATACCTCGCTGTGAGGCTGGACACAACAGTGTAAATTTTTATCATATTTATACAGCATAAATCATACCATAAATATATATTATGGGGTAGACAAAATTTATACATTGTGATATTATTTAGTAGTTGCAAAACGAATTGCAGACGGCGTGTGGCTCAGTTTGGTAGAGCGCTACGTTCGGGACGTAGAGGTCGCAAGTTCGAATCTTGTCACGCCGATTTATTTATGTATGTATCTGAATAGTTACCGACTGTATTATTTTGGAGCACGCTCATAGCGTGTTTTTTTTGTTACTGTTCAGTGTGAATTGTAACTTTTTTATTTAGTTCTTTGTAAATCAAAACAATATATTGCTTTATTGGTAAAATAACGGTAAAATAGTACTAGTGTATTGGTTTGATTTAGGAAAGGTACAGGAAATAGGGGATATGAATATTGTTTCACAAATGTGTGCCATTGCGGTGATGTTCGTAATAATGTATTTTTATATTTCGCAGAAAAAGATTATATTACATACATCGAAGGCTTTTGTTGGGGTATGGATTGCAGGCCTGCTGTCACTTTTCTTTGATATTTTCTCACTTGTTGCAATTGAAAAAAGAAGCGGATATCATCTTACTGCTACCAATATTATCTGCAAATTATATCTCTGGACGGTTACATGGGTTGCCATGGTGGCCTTCTGGTATATTTGTGTGGATATTTTCAGGAAAAAAGAGCTTGAGCGCAAGTGGAGAAATCGGCTGTGGATATTTGGAATCTCCACTGATATTCTGATAATGGTCGTACCGATTAAAATTTATGATTCGGATAATATAGTTTATACATATGGTCCGGCTGTTATTATAACATATGCAGTAACTGTAATTCTGCTGGCGCTTATTCTAATGCTGACAAAAAAATACAGCCAGGCTATAAATCCGAGAAGAAGAAAGAGCATGCAGGTCTGGGTTGCTCTTATGTTTATATCGGCGGTTATTCAGTTTATAGATAAAAAAATATTGATTGTCAGCTTTGCGAGTGTGATAGGTGTGCTTATCATTTTTATTATGCTTGAAAATCCGATGGCAAATATTGACAGGGATACAGGATTTTTCAACCTCAATGCCCTTTTTGAATACATGAAGGAGGCATATGGACAGGGGAATGATGTATCGATAGTTTGTATTCGCTATGGAAGCAATGAAAATGATTTTTTTACCAGCGAGATGGAAAAAAGTATTTTTTATGAGGTGGTTTCTTTTATAAATAAGCTGCCTGATAATTATGTTTTTAGAAGCTCGGCAAACGAGTATCTGCTGGTTTTTGAAAATATTGATTGTGCAGAAAAAACAATCGGAATATTGGAACGCAGGTTCGACAAGCCATGGGGCAGTGACAATATGACGATGCTGTTTGGGGAGATATATTATCTAAGGTCTACTGAGCTTGTGCGGAGACCATCTGATATACTGGGGCTTTTTCAATATGCCAAGCGCAACAGAGCTGAGTTTACGGGGCGCGGCGTGATGCTCATAAATAATGAAGTCATTGAGCACATATATGATGAAAATTCGGTTGAGAATGAGATAATAGATGCATTGCGCGATAACCGTGTTGAGGTATTTTACCAGCCTATTTATAACACTAAAACGCATAAATTCACCTCTGCTGAGGCACTTGTCAGAATAAGGTCGCGCGAGGGAAATATCATACCTCCGGGCAGGTTTATTGCTGTAGCTGAGAAGCGGGGACTCATTTTAAGGCTTGGAGAGCGCGTGTTTGAGATAGTGTGCAGATTTATTGTACAGCATGATATACATGCGATGGGAATTGAGTATATTGAATGCAATCTGTCAGTGGTGCAGTGTGCTTATGACCATTTAGCGCAGGATTTTATTGCAATTATGGAGAAATATCATGCGGATGCAAATGATATTGTGCTTGAGATTACAGAGTCTGCATCTATCACTGAAAAAAAGATACTGCTTGATAATATGAATGCCCTGCGTAAGGTGGGAGTGAGGTTTGCGCTGGATGATTTTGGCACAGGTCAGTCAAACTTAAGCTATATTGTTGATATGCCGATTGACATTGTGAAGTTTGACAGAGGCATGACAAATGCATATTTTGACAACGGAAAGGGCAAGCCTGTTATGGATGCCGCAATGGGCATGATTCAAAAGCTAAAGCTTGAGATTGTTTCTGAGGGAATCGAGAAGCAGGAGCAGTTCGCAAAGCTGGATGAGCTTGGAATAGATTACATCCAGGGCTATTATTTCTCAAAACCGAGAAATGCTGCTGAGTTTATTTCATTCATAGAAAGCAATAATGCATAGTTTATTTCATTCATACAAGATAATAAAGTACAAATAAAGGGACTCCCACGCTCAAAGAGCCACCATCCGGCAGAACAGATGTACAGCCACCGGAGGATATAAATTTATAATCGTATTGTAGATTATGGTGCAACATAAGGATGTATAGGACGCAACGTAAGGACACATAAGGCACATTATTTGTAGGAGCACTTATCAATTTAGATAATGCAAATGCAAAGAAAATTTTTTACATGCATTTTACACACTAATGATTTTGCATTTTACATTTCCCCATTACTATATCAGTTGTAACAAACAAAGAAATAAATTCAAGAAAGAAATGAAAGAGGAAATTAAAATGAAAAATCGTATGAAAAAACTTTTAGTTTTAGCAACTGCTGCAGCAATGATGACAGCAGCATTTACAGGATGTGGCTCAGGCTCAGACGGAGCAGACAACAATGCAGATACAAGCGCAGATGAAGGTACATCAAATGAGAACTTAAGCGGTTCACTTTCACTTGCAGGAAGTACTTCAATGGAGAAGCTTTGTGAGGCACTCAAGGAGTCATTCATGGAGAAAAATCCTGGAGTAACAGTAACAGTTGAGTATACAGGCTCTGGTTCAGGAATCGAGTCAGTGACAGCAGGAAGCGTAGATATCGGAGATTCTTCAAGAGCACTTACAGATGATGAGAAAGCAAACGGTGTTAAGGAAAACATCGTAGCAATCGACGGAATCGCAGTAATCACAGACAAGGACAACTCAGTAACAGAGCTTACATCAGATGACTTAAAGAAAATCTACACAGGTGAGATTTCAAACTGGAAAGACCTTGGTGGAAAAGATGAGGCAATCGTAGCAATCGGCCGAGAGGCAGCTTCTGGTACAAGAGGAGCCTTCGAGGAGCTTCTTGATGTAAAGGATCAGTGCAAATATGCACAGGAGCTTGACTCAACAGGAGCAGTTCTTGCAAAAGTAGGCTCAACACCGGGAGCAATCGGATATGTTTCACTTGATGTGCTTGATGATACAGTAACAGCAATGAAAATTGACGGAGTAGAGGCAACAGAGGAAAACATTGTAGCAGGCAAATATCTCCTTTCTCGTCCATTCGTAATGGCTACAAAGGGCAAGATTGATGAGCAGAACGATATTGTTAAAGCTTGGTTTGACTATGTAAACTCAGATGAGGGACAGGCAGTTATCAAGAAGGTAGGTCTTATCCTCCCTCAGTAGAAATTATCGGGCATATTAAAGATACGAAATACAGACATCGCTACGAGACATCACTAGTAAGTATAAGTATAAAAATAATACAAAATACAGATATCGATATTAGACATCAGTATTAATACATATCGATAAGATACAGGGTTTCCTCAGGAAATGGCAGGTTTCCTGGGGAACTTTTTGAAACAAGGAGTATCAAATGAAACATAAATCCATAGTAGAGAATGTTGCCAAAATAATATTCACGGTATGTGCGGTTGTGGCAATATTCGCAGTATTATCAATAACAATTTATATGTTCCTTAAAGGCGCACCGGCATTTTTCAAGGTTGGAGTGTTAAACCTGTTATTCGGAACAAAATGGGCGCCGACAGCGGCAGACCCAAGCTACGGAATATTGTACATAATCCTCACATCCATCATAGGAACAGCAGTATCTATACTCATAGGAGTACCGATTGCTCTTTTTACGGCAGTATTTCTTACTGAGGTGTCAAACAAAAAGCTCTCAGCGGTAGTGCAGCCGGCAGTAGAGCTGCTTGCAGCCATTCCATCAGTAATCTATGGACTTTTAGGACTTATGATACTTAATCCGGTATTATACAAGCTGGAGAAACATATTTTTGCAAACTCGGCAACACATCAGTTTACCGGCGGATCAAATCTGCTTGCAGCAATCATAGTGCTTGCAATCATGATTCTTCCTACGGTAATAAACATGAGCGTATCATCAATACAGGCAGTACCGCAGCAGATGAGAGCGGCATCACTTGCTCTTGGAGCAACAAAAATACAGACAATATTTAAAGTGACGGTTCCTGCAGCAAAGTCAGGAATCATGACAGGAATTGTGCTCGGAATAGGACGTGCGCTAGGAGAGGCTATGGCTATCAACATGGTAGCCGGTGGAACGGTAAGCTTTCCACTTCCGTTCAACTCAGTGCGTTTCCTTACCACACAGCTCGTCAGCGAGATGGGATACGCCAGCGGACTTCACAGACAGGTGCTTTTCTCAGTAGGTCTTGTGCTTTTTGTGTTTATCATGATAATCAACCTCACCCTTATGAAACTCAAAAAGAAAGGAGCTGTGGAAAATGACTAGTATAAATGGAAAACGCCGCAGAATAGGCGATGATGTAGTATATTTTTTCATATATCTGTGTGCAGCATTATCGGTAGTGCTGCTTGCGGGAATCATCATATATGTATTTATCAGGGGAATCGGCCAGGTAAACTGGCAGTTTCTGACCAGCGAGACATCTGTCTTAAGAGGCACTGTCGGAATAGCGGGCAACCTGCTCAATACACTTTACATCATAATAATCACCATGCTCATAGCAACTCCTGTCGGAGTGGGAGCAGCCGTGTACTTGAATGAGTATGCAAAGCCGGGTAAGCTCGTATCCACAATAGAGTTTGCCACAGAGACACTTGCAGGAATACCGTCAATCATCTTTGGCCTCTTTGGAATGATGTTCTTTGGACAGACAATAGGCTTTGGCTACAGTATCCTGACGGGCTCACTGACACTGACACTCATGGTGCTGCCTCTCATCACAAGAAATACACAGGAGGCGCTTAAAACTGTACCGGACAGCTACAGACACGGAGCAGTCGGACTTGGAGCCGGAAAATGGCACACCATCCGCACCATTTTGCTGCCGTCAGCCATGCCGGGAATCATCACAGGTGTTATCCTTGCAATCGGCCGAATAGTAGGTGAGTCAGCAGCACTCCTCTTTACGGCAGGAAGTGCAGGAATGCTTCCAAAGGTTGCCAGCGGTTATTTCTCAAAGATAATGCAGTCAGGTGGAACACTTACCATCAAGCTCTACCTTGCAGCGACAAGTGAAGGAAAATTCGACCAGGCATTTGGAATTGCGGTTGTGCTTCTCGTAATCGTATTCTTAATCAACATCCTGACAAAGGTGCTGGCAAAGAAATTCCAGGCGAAGTAAACAAATCAACCGGCTATTATAATGATGTGAGGGGCAAAAGGTATTTTACCCCTTTAATCATAATAATAAATTAACGAATATAGTAAATAACAAATATAATAAACTAACTAATTAATTAAGAAGCTTCGATTTGAAATCAGTAAATCGAAGCTTCTTTTTTTTCTTAAACAAATCTTAATGTGTTACATAATTGGATTTTAATGTTACAATTGATACAATAAGATCAACATAAAACTTCCGGAGGCAATTATGTATAAAGTATTAGTATGTGATGATGAGAAAGACATTGTATCGGCAATCAGCATTTATTTGACCAGCGATGGCTACGAGGTAATCCCGGCGAGAAACGGGCTGGAGGCGCTCGACATAGTAAAGCACAATGATGTGCATCTTGTCCTGATGGACATCATGATGCCTGTCATGGACGGCATAGAGGCGATGGTGGAAATCAGAAAAATCTCTAATGTGCCGGTCATACTGCTCACTGCCAAAAGTGAGGACACTGACAAGGTACTCGGGCTCACGGTCGGAGCAGACGACTATGTGACGAAACCGTTTAACCCGGTAGAGCTGCAGGCAAGGGTGAAGTCACAGATCAGGAGATACATGCTTCTCGGCGCTGGCAATACTAGCGCAGGAAAGCTGGTAATCGGCGGCATTGAGCTCGATGACAAATCAAAGACAGTGACAGTTGATGGCGAGGCAGCCAATCTCACACGTACAGAGTACGATATTTTGAAGCTTCTCATGGAGCATCCGGGCGAGGTGTATTCGCCGAATCAGATATATGCAAAGGTCTGGAAGGATGAGCCATACGGGACAGAAAACACGGTGGCGGTACATATCCGTCATCTCAGAGAAAAAGTAGAGATAAATCCGGCGGAGCCAAGATACTTAAAGGTTATCTGGGGTCGCGGATACAAAATTGACGCTGAATAGGTGCATGCTTGATAAAGTTTGTCAGGTGAAGCACTATAAAATGGAAGGTGAATGATATGAAAAAAATATCAAGAAATCTGTGGCTTAAGCTGGCGGCATTTATAGTCTGCTCGGTCATGGCGGCAGGGCTTGTTGTAACAACGTTAGTTGCAGTGTATACAAACAATTATGAAAGCACAGCACAGCTAAGGGATGAAATTCATGCGAATATTGCAGGAGCCTATAGCAGACAGATGGTGTACAATTATGAATCCGGTGATGACAATGCATTTTCGCAGATGATGGACGATACAAATCTGCAGGCCGCAGTGGTAAAGAGTAATGAAACATCAGAGGACAAGGTAGATGTAAAATCTGATGCAGCAAAGGTGTATTCAAGTGTGGATGAAATATCAAATCCGGATTATATTTTTAGCTACAAGGCAAAGAACTTAAAGTGGAACAGGCTATCATATCTGTGGGATGCAATGAGCGGCAGCTATGAAGAGTCAGACGATGCATCAAACAATATGAACAGTGAGAGAATCAGCTCAATCATGTATTCCAAGACAAATGGGCTCTTTTATCTGTGCCTGAATGATGGTACCGCTTATGTCATTCCAAAGGTGAGGGTGATGACAGGCTCTAACGATAACAGCTCGCTTGGCTTATATAAGGCAGTTGAGAAAACCGATGAGAATGGAAATAATTACTTTGCCTACGAGGAGATGTTTACAGGCCAGTCACTCGATATTACAGGCTTTGCCGAGTGGAAAAATGTAAAGTGCTATGATGAAAAAGGAAATCATATAAAGTGTGGCATGAATCTGAGTGATGACGGCGATTCGCGCTTTGATAGTGACGGCTCTTACTACGATTATGATGAGGATATTTATTATGACAGCTACGAAATCATAAAAGTGGTGGAGCAGGTGAATGAGAGCTATGAGCTTTTACCGGATACCTTTAATATATCGGATACCGGAATTGTGTACTATCCATACACCCCAACGGAAGAGCAGCCTGAGTACTATTATGTGTATGCAAAGCTTCCGCAGCAGCTTCAGGAAAAGGGCGATTACTTCAATCAGGCAGACAGCTTACTTGACGTCATGGAATTTACAGAGGCTCATTTGAGTGTATTGTTTGTCATATTTATACTTGGTTTTGTGATTACAGCGGGGTATCTGCTGACAGTTGCCGGAAAACGTGAGGATTCGGAAGAAATTAAATTACGATTATATGACAGGCTGCCGTATGAGGTGATGCTTGGAGTGACAATGTTTGCAGACTTTATGGTATTTCCGGCAGGCTTTTTACTTATAAAGCAGCTTCCGGTGGTGGCACTCATTTGTCTGGCGGCAACTATGGTTTCGCTTGAAGCAATCCTGTCAACATACGTAAGAATCAGGGCACATGAGTTCTGGAAGCATACACTGTGCTACTATGTTGTTAGATTTTTCTTAAAGCCTGTCAAAAAGCTATGCAGGATGGTATTTGCCCCAATCAGATACGGCTTTTCATGGATAGAAAGAAATGTACCGCTGTTTTTGATCAGTATGCTGGCATTCGGTTTCATATGCCTGCTTGAGCTTATAGGATTTGGAATAGGGAGTATTGGATTTATATTCATTATAAAGCTTATAGAGCTTGCTCTGCTTATCGCATTTATCATGCAGTATGACAGGATAAGATGCGCCGCAAAGGCTATAGCAAACGGTGATTTTTCACAGCCGGTTGATACGTCAAGACTCATGCTGTTTTTCAGAAAGCATGGAGAGGATTTGAATAATGTGAGCAATGGAATAGAGGCCGCGGTCTCTGAAAAAATGAAGAGCGAGCGCTTCAGGACGGAGCTCATCACAAATGTGTCGCATGATATCAAGACACCGCTCACCTCGATTATCAATTATGTGGACCTGTTGCAGAAGGAGGACATAGATAACGAGAAGGTACGCGAATATCTTGACGTTCTCGACAGACAGTCATCACGTCTGAAAAAATTAATTCAGGATTTACTTGAGGCTTCAAAGGCATCTACCGGCAGCATAAACGTAGAGCTGGAGGAACTGGATGTGGCTGTTATGCTGTCACAGGTAGCCGGAGAATACAAAGAAAAATTTGAGAAAAATAATCTTGATTTAATTATTAAAAATGACGTTACACCTGTCATGATTCAGGCAGACGGACGACATCTGTGGAGAGTGTTTGATAACCTGATGAACAACATCAACAAATACGCCCAGCCGTGCACGAGAGTGTACATTGACATCATTCCAAAGGACAGCGGAGCCATCATAACCTTCAAGAATGTATCAGCTACACCGCTTAATATTTCAAGCGATGAGCTCAAGGAGCGTTTTGTCAGAGGAGACAGCTCGCGAAATACCGAGGGCAGCGGACTTGGACTGTCTATTGCAGAAAGCCTTATGAAGCTTATGAATGGTACTTTGGAGCTGACTGTGGACGGTGATCTTTTTAAGGTGACTTTGGAGTTTTGAGCTTTTAATCATAATATAGACGTGATTTAATTTGTAGATATCATCTCCAAAAACCTCTCATGAATCCGTGTATCATCATCAAGCTCCGGATGAAAAGCCAGCCCAATCTGATTCTTATACTGCACGCCGACAATTTTGCCATCATACTCTGCGAGCACATGTACATCATTCTTTGCTGAAGCATCAATAGCTTCCACGTAAGGCGCCCTGATAAATGTCATGGTAAAGTCAAAGCTATTGTCAAACCTTGCTGTGGCCTCGAAGCTTCCAAGCTGTCTGCCGTAGGCATTTCTTTTAACAGTGACAGGCAAAGTGCCGAAATATACGTTGTCATCGTTGCTGATATGTGAAGCTAAAAGGATAAGACCGGCGCAGGTTGCAAGCACCGGAAGTCCGTTTGCGATTCTTCCCTTAAGCTCATCAAACATATCAAGTTCACGGAGCAGCTTGCCCTGCACAGTGCTCTCACCGCCCGGCAGCACGAGTCCGTCTATATCACAGATATCTGATTTTTTGCGCAGCTCAACACACTCACAGCCTAAAGATTCAAGCATGCGCTTGTGCTCAATAAACGCTCCCTGAACGGCTAAAACACCAATCTTAAGTCCTGATTTCATTTTATTTGCCTCTTTCCTCCATGATGATTTTAATCTCGCTCTCGTTGATTCCGACCATAGCCTCACCGAGATCCTCAGAAAGCTCTGCGATAAGCTTCGCATCTGTAAAGTTTGTCACAGCCTTTACGATAGCGGCAGCTCTCTTGGCAGGATCGCCTGATTTGAAGATACCTGAACCGACGAACACACCCTCAGCACCGAGCTGCATCATAAGAGCCGCATCAGCCGGAGTAGCCACACCACCGGCCGCAAAGTTTACAACCGGAAGTTTGCCGTTGTCATGAACGAATTTGACCAGCTCGAAAGGCACCTGAAGATTTTTAGCCGCCTCGAAAAGCTCGTCCTCACGCATGGAAGTAAGCTTAGCAATCTCAGAATTCATCTTTCTCATATGTCTGACAGCCTGCACGATATCACCGGTACCAGGCTCACCCTTTGTACGGATCATGGAAGCTCCCTCGTTGATACGGCGGAGAGCCTCACCGAGATCTCTTGCACCACATACGAAAGGCACCTTGAAATCTCTCTTATTGATATGGTACACATCATCAGCAGGTGAAAGCACCTCAGACTCATCAATGTAGTCAATCTCGATAGCCTCAAGTATCTGAGCCTCCACGAAGTGACCTATACGGCACTTTGCCATGACGGGGATGCTGACAGCATCCTGAATGCCCTTAATCATCTTAGGATCGCTCATTCTTGAAACACCGCCTGCGGCTCTGATATCAGCAGGGATTCTTTCAAGCGCCATGACAGCACATGCACCGGCAGCCTCAGCAATCCTAGCCTGCTCCGGAGTAGTGACATCCATTATGACACCGCCCTTGAGCATTTGTGCAAGTCCTTTGTTGAGTTCGTATTGAGTATTCTTATTGTTCTCCATTTATTAAATCTCCTTTTGTTTTTATATTGCTTTTATATCAATTTATATGACGAAAGTAGTCAGGCGTGAGCAAATATGTTTAGGTGGCGCTGGCGGCGTGTACACTCTCGTGAGAGCGCATAGCGGAGCTGCTTAGATACTGTTGAATTATGCCCAAGAAAACCAGAAATGCACCGGCATGGAAGCCGGGGCAAGGAGCTATCGAGCCATGGAGGGCGAGTAGCGACGGTTTCGTCTGGCATAGAAAAACTATAAGGCATAATTCTTACAGTATCTTGGCAGCAAAGCGTAGCGAACACGAGAGTGTATACGTCGCCTGCGCCGCCGGGCTGCATTTGCTTATGCCAGCCATATATCATGGTTGCAATATTACGCCACATCTGGTAATATTAAAATATTCAAAATAAGGAAAATAAAAATGCCAGAAAGCGGTGAATCAAATGCTGACCTACGACCTCACAAAAACAGACGGACCACTCTACAAATGCCTGTATGAGTGCATCAAAAACGATATATCACAGGGAAAATTAAGCTCCGGAGAGAAAATGCCATCAAAACGTACCCTCGCCAAGAACCTGGGGGTTAGTACCATTACTGTTGAAAATGCATATGACCAGTTGATAGGCGAGGGCTATATGTTTGCAAGGCCAAAGAGGGGCTATTTCATAGCCGATGTGTCAGATATCAGGGTAATCAAGGCACCGGTGCAGAAGGAGCTTAGCATAAAGCTGCCGCCTGAGCAGGATGAAAGTATATTTGACTTCTCATCAAACAGGACAGACCCGGGTAACTTTCCGTTTTCCATATGGGCAAAGCTCATGCGAGAGACGATTTCCCTTAGGGAGCAGGAGCTTTTGTCGGTGTCGCCGTGTGGCGGAGTGAGAGAGCTTCGGGAAGCGATAGCAAGTCATCTGTCATCGTTTCGTGGCATGAATGTGGACCCGGACCAGATAATAGTCGGAGCGGGAACAGAGTATCTGTACGGACTGCTTGTGAAGCTTTTGGGTACGGACAAGGTATACTGCGTGGAGGATCCGGGCTATAAGAAAATCAGCCAGATATACGAGTGCAACAATGCAAAATGCCTGCCGGTGCAGATGGATGAGCAGGGCATCAGCGTGGAGCTTATAAAGAAAGCAAACGCGCAGATAGCACATATCAGCCCGACACACCATTTCCCGACAGGAATCACGATGCCAGTGAACCGCCGCTATGAGCTTTTGGCATGGGCCAACGAGAGCAGCGACAGATACATCATAGAGGATGATTATGACAGTGAGTTTCGCATGAACGGACACCCGATACCTCCCATCCTCTCGATAGATGCGTGCGAAAAGGTCATCTATATAAATACATTTTCAAAATCTCTCACATCCACCATCCGAATCAGCTACATGGTGCTGCCGGAGCATCTGGCAAATGAGTTTTACAGGAGGCTTTCATTTTACTCATGCACGGTATCCACCTTCGAGCAGTATACGCTGGCACGTTTTATCAGCGAGGGCTATTTTGAAAAGCACATAAACAGGATGAGACTGCACTACGGCAGAAAGCGCCAGAGCGTGCTTTCGTCCATAAAAGGCTGCTTCCCTGAAAAGGAATGCAGGGTAATAGAAAATGACTCCGGACTGCATTTTATCATACAGTTTGACACGAACATTCCGGACAAAACAGTTGAAGAGCTGCTATTGAAAAAAGGTATAAAGCTTCAGGCGATTACCCATTTTAACCTGAGTAAGCCAAAGGAGGACAGGCATCAGTTTATTATCAATTACTCCAATATTGATGCAGACAGGATAATGGATGAGCTTTTAATTATTAAAGATACAATACTTTAATAAAGCCGACTATAAAGCATATAAATAGTGTATACAAATAATAAATACAAACAGTGCGAATAATTTATGTGTGTAAAAATTTGACATAGATTTTACATACATCTGATAGAGCATTTTACAAAGCATCCATATAATGTATTCTCGAAGACAAGAAATTTATTACATGTTGCAGGAGATACAAATGGAGAAAAAAATCAAAATTCAGGTTCGCGACCTGAATCTGTATTATGGCCAGAATCATGCACTGCATGGTGTCAATATGGACATAAAAGAAAACAGCGTGACAGCGCTGATCGGACCGTCAGGATGTGGTAAGTCTACATTTTTAAAGTGTATCAACAGAATGAATGATCTGGTTGACAACGTCAGAATCGAGGGAAGCATAGAGATAGATGGTGAGAATATATATGCACCATCAGTCGATACAACCGTACTTCGCAAAAAGGTCGGCATGGTTTTCCAGCAGCCGAATCCGTTCCCGATGAGCATATATGACAATATCGCATATGGCCCGAGAGTGCATGGCATCAAGGATAAAAAGATACTCGACCAGATAGTTGAGGAAAGTCTTCAGGGTGCTGCGATATTCAATGAAGTTAAAGATAGATTAAAGAAATCTGCTATGGGACTTTCGGGTGGACAGCAGCAGAGACTGTGTATTGCGAGAGCGCTTGCCGTACAGCCGGAGGTGCTTTTGATGGATGAGCCAACATCAGCGCTTGACCCTATCTCTACTTCAAAGATAGAGGAGCTCATGGAGGATTTAAAGAAAAAGTACACAGTTGTCGTTGTAACACATAACATGCAGCAGGCAGTGCGTGTGTCAGACGATACAGCCTTCTTCCTTGTGGGAGATATGGTTGAGTTTGGTGACACAAAGACAATTTTCTCATATCCACAGGACAAGAGAACAGAGGATTACATCACAGGGAGGTTTGGTTAATGAGATCGAAATTCGACGAGCAGCTTAAGAAGCTGAATGAAGAAATGATGCACATGGGAAGCATGATTGAGGAGTCAATCCAGAAAGCAATCGAGGCATTTATACATCAGGATGCCGATAGCGCCAAAGCCATCATGGAGGGCGATTCAGAGATAGACAGAGAGCAGAAAAAGATAGAGAGCCAGTGCTTTAATCTGCTCATGCAGCAGCAGCCTGTAGCAAGAGACCTTAGAACAATTTCTGCAGCGATGAAGATGGTTACTGATATGGAGCGTATAGGAGACCACGCAGCCGATATCAGCGAGATGACCATTTTGATGAGCAGTGACAAGCCATACAGGGTCAATATAGAGCATGTCAAGAGCATGGCTTCAGAGACAATGCTTATGCTTATCAGGGCAATCGAGGCGTATGTTGAGAAGAACAATGACAAGGCTCACATAGTGATGAAGCAGGATGATGTGGTTGATGATCTTTTTGATAAGGTAAAGGCTGAGCTTATTGATTTCATCAGGGAGCATCCGGAGGATGGTGAGCAGGCAGAGGATCTTCTCATGGTCGCAAAATACTTCGAGCGTATCGGAGACCATGCGACAAATATTGCAGAATGGGTTGAATTTGCGCTTGATGACAAGGTTCGTAAGTCATGATTTAATTATCATACACAAATGAAAGGTATACATCGAATTGCATGCAGGCATGCATCGATGATACCTTTGTACCCTTTAATCATGAAATTGATACAGACGATGGATTTTACATAAATTTTACATAAAACCATCGTCTGTTTTACATTAGTAATGTATAATCGAAAGTAAAAAGCAGGTAAAAATTTTACATAAGATTTTTTGAAATGGAGAAAGCTATGGCACTTATTTATATTGTAGAGGACGACGAGAGCATACGTGAAATAGAGAGTATTGCTTTAAAAAACAGTAATTACATCGTCAGTGCATTTGAAAACGCAAAGGAATTTTACAAGAAGCTGGATGAACTCGTACCGGACCTCATACTGCTTGATGTGATGCTTCCGGATGAGAGCGGCTACGATATCGTGAGAAAGCTCAGAAAACGTCCGGCTACACAGGATATTCCTATTATAATGGTCACAGCCAAGACCACAGAGATGGATATGATAAAAGGGCTTGACGGAGGCGCAGATGATTACATCAAAAAGCCTTTCTCAATCATGGAGCTTATCACAAGAGTAAAGGCACTGCTCAGGAGAACAGCGAAGGAGGAGCCAAAGCTTTTAAAGCTGGATGATCTGGTGATTGACCATGAGCGCCATGTGGTTACAGTGAAAAATGAGCCTGTTGACCTTACATACAAGGAGTACGAGCTTTTAAGGCTTTTGATGGGCAGTCAGGGCATAGTCATGACCAGGGAGGTCATCATGAGAAGCGTCTGGGATACTGACTTTGAGGGCGAGACACGTACAGTGGACATGCACATAAAGACACTCCGCCACAAGCTGGGTGACTATGGCAGCAGGATAAAGACAATCAGAAATGTGGGCTATGTTATAGAATAATAGCTGTTATAATGATTTTTAATATACATAAGCGGAGCGTACAGTATGAAAAAGAAGATTAACTATTATCTGGTAGCAACAGCACTTTTTGTAGCAATTGCCACTATGGTTTCCATGACAGTAATCAACTATTACCTCTTTCAGAAGCAGGTAAAGGAAGACCTGCAGGTCATGGCAGAGACAATAGAAAGCACTGGAATACTAAAACAGGATATAAATGAAATTCCGCAGATTGACGTGGAGGGTATTCGTGTCACCTGGATTGACAAGGACGGCACAGTGCTGTATGACAATCAAAATGATGTGAAAAAACTTGAAAATCATGGCGATAGACCGGAAGTTGAATCAGCATTTGATAAAGGTATGGGAGACAGCGTGAGAACATCAGCCACCATGAACAGCAATACCTTTTATCATGCCATAAAGCTCAATGATGGAACGGTACTGCGTGTCTCTATTGCGGCGAGAAGTATCTGGAACATGTTTGCAAGCAGTATACCGGCCATGCTTATAGTGACGGTTATCATAGTTGGAATATGCGTGGTTCTCGCCAAGAGCCTGACCAGAAAGCTCATGAAGCCAATCGAGACTCTCGCAGGCAACCTTGAGCAGGCCTCTGTCATCCAGAAAAAGACAGAGTACAAGGAACTCGTGCCGTTCATGAATGCGATAAGGATACAGCATGAGGGCGTGCTTGCCGCGGCAAAGAGCAGACAGGATTTCACAGCCAATGTGTCACACGAGCTAAAGACTCCGCTCACAGCCATCTCCGGCTACGCAGAGCTCATAGAAAACGGCATGGTCGAAAAGGAGCAGCAGATTCATTTTGCTGCTGAAATCAGAAGAAATGCACAGCGCCTGCTTTCCTTAATCAATGATATCATAAAGCTCTCGGAGCTTGATTCCAGCGAGGCACAGCAGGGATTTGAACAGCTTGATCTATACGGTCTGGTCAAGGACTGTATGGAAAATCTACAGGTGAATGCCGAGCAGAGAAAAGTAGCACTCAATTTTGACGGCACTGACTGCATGGTACGAGGCAACAGGCAGCTTCTCACGGAGCTCGTTGAGAATCTTTGCCAGAATGCTATCCGCTACAACAATGAGGGCGGCACCGTAAATGTGACGGTACACAAGCTCGGTGGCAAGACAGTTCTCACGGTCGAGGACAACGGCATAGGCATCCCAAAGGATCAGCAGGAGCGCGTCTTTGAGCGCTTCTACAGAGTAGACAAGAGCCGCTCGAAGGAGACCGGCGGCACAGGCCTTGGGCTTGCGATAGTAAAGCATATAGTGGAGCTGCATGATGCAGGGCTGACGCTCGACAGTGAGGTGGGGTGTGGCACAACAATAAAGGTGGAGTTTTAGCTCCGCCTTTTTACGTGAAGAGAGGGACACAAGCTCTTGCAAAATCGTGGCGCAGTGTTTATAATCATATGTTAGCAGCGGAAACAAGGCAAAACCAGGAGGAACAGCCATGTATCAGGAAATATCAAAATTACTTATGTACGGAGATTTACCTCAGGATGAGATACTTTATAAATTGGGCCAGCTCTTTGAGCAGTTTGAGGTGGGCGAGTACAACAAGACAGAGCTTGTGCGCGACATCAATACACAGGTCAAGAGAATCCTAAAGGTAGCGACAGACTATGGTTTTGATGACAATCTGTGGCACAACTATCTCACTTTCTTCCTTATGATGAGTGAGAATCCGTTTTCCATCACCTGTGAGAAGGTCGGAGCCAGCGATGGCAGCGTAAATGGGCTTGTGGCAAACGATTTCAGGATTTTTAAGAAGCTTTTCGATTATGATTTCAAGCCAATCGAGTCAGCACTCGGAATCGACTGCTTCACACAGATCAGCAATTATAAGGCCATTGTGAAAAAGGATCTTATGTACAATCACAATGTCAGCGAGAAGGTGAGGGCGCTGAGCAAGAAGCTTGAGGCAGCTAAGGATGAGCAGGAGTTCTTTGATGTGGTAACAGGCTTTTACAAGGCATACGGAGTCGGCATGTTTGGTCTCAACAAGGCATTCAGGATTGAGGAGCATCTGGACGGTGGCTTCTCCTTCATGCCAATCAACAATATGGATGCGGTCATGCTCGATGACCTGATCGGTTATGAAATCCAGAAGAAAAAGCTCACTGACAATACAGAAGCATTTGTACAGGGCAAAAAGGCCAACAATGTGCTGCTTTTCGGAGACAGCGGAACCGGAAAATCAACAAGCATCAAGGCTATTGTCAATCAGTATTATGATGACGGACTGCGCATGATTGAGATATACAAGCATCAGTTCAAATACCTGTCAAAGATTATCGCAGCAATTAAAAACAGAAACTACAGATTTATCATATATATGGATGACCTCTCTTTCGAGGAGCATGAGATTGAGTACAAGTTCCTAAAGGCAGTTATCGAGGGCGGTGTGGAGACAAAGCCTGACAACATACTGATTTATGCAACCTCTAACCGCCGTCACCTGATAAAGGAGACATGGAATGACCGTAATGACCAGGACAACAGCAATGACAAGCATCACTCAGATACGGTTGAGGAGAAGCTGTCACTTGTAAACCGTTTTGGTGTGACAATCAGCTACTCAAAGCCATCGCAGAAGGAGTTCTTCAATATCGTAACAGAGCTTGCGAGAAAGAGCGGCTGCACACTTTCAGACGATGAGCTGTGCAGGGAGGCAAACAAGTGGGAGCTCAGCCATGGTGGCATTTCGGGACGTACTGCAACACAGTTTGTCAACTACATTATGGCTAACAATTAAGCAGCAGGCATAAGCATGAAAGGATAGTATATGCTCTACCAGATAAGTAATGGCGCTGTCGCATTTGGCGACGACGTCATTTTGCATAGTATAGATTTTGAAATCAGAAACACAGAAAAGATAGCGATAGTCGGCAGAAACGGCTGTGGCAAGACAACACTTTTAAAGCTCATTTCAGGCGAGGTTGAGATGGAAAAGCTCGACAGTGATGAGAGCGCCTTTATTGCAAAGGCAGGAAACCCGGAGATAGGGTATCTGAAGCAGATTGCGTTTGATGATCCTGATGTGACACTCGAGCAGGAGGTGCGCAAATGCTTCGTGAAAATGGACGAGCGAAAGGCAGAGCTTGCGCGCGCGGCGGCAGAGCTCGAGCATGATTATTCCGATGAAAAGGTAGCCAGATATACCGCGATGGAGGAGGCCTTCAAGGATGATGGCGGCTACTATTATGAGAAGGAATATGAGGTTATGATCCGCAAGTTCGGCTTCTCAGACGATGAGCGCAAAAAGCCAATCCGTGACTTTTCCGGAGGACAGCAGACCAAGATAGCATTCATAAAGCTGCTTTTGTCAAAGCCTGACATACTGCTTTTGGACGAGCCGACCAACCACCTCGATGTCACGACGATTGAGTGGCTTGAGGGCTATCTGAAGTCGTACCCGAAGGCAGTGGTTGTTGTATCCCATGACCGTATGTTTCTCGACAATGTGGTAGATGTGGTATACGAGATAGAGTACGGCACAGCAAGGCGCTATCCGGGCAATTATACCAATTTTATCGCCCGCAAAAAGGAAAACTACGACAAGCAGATGAAGGATCACATCGCCCAGCAGAAGGAGATAGAGCGTTTGCAGCGTATGGTTACGCGCTTCAAGGGCAAGCCGACCAAGACAGCCATGGCGCAGTCAAAGCAGAAGGCTATCGACCGCATGGTGATTATCGAGGCACCGGACAAGTACGACAACAAGACCTTCCATGCCAATTTCCAGCCCGAAAAGGAGACCGGAAACGATGTGCTTTATACATCAGAGCTTGCAATCGGCTATGACCATCCGCTCTCCGTTGTGTCGCTTGATTTGAAAAGAGGCGAAAAGCTTGGCATACTCGGCGGAAACGGACTTGGAAAATCGACATTTTTAAAGACTATCGTGGGTAAGATCCCTGCACTTTCAGGCGAGTACCGCTTTGGAACCAACGTGCAGATAGGATATTTTGATCAGCAGATGGCCATGTATACAAGCAACAAGACTGTGCTTGATGATTTCTGGGATGAGTATCCGAATCTCACGGAAACCGAGGCCAGAAATGCACTCGGAGCCTTCCTTTTTTCAGGGGAGGACGTGTTCAAAAACGTAAATATGCTATCCGGAGGAGAAAAGGTCAGACTGGCGCTTTGTAAGATTTTAAAGACCAGACCGAACGTGCTCGTGCTCGATGAGCCAACTAACCATATGGATATCGTAGGCAAGGAAACGCTAGAGAGCATGCTTAAGGACTACAAGGGCACACTGATTTTTGTATCACACGACAGATATTTTGTGAAAAAGGTAGCCACACAGCTGCTTGTGTTCGAGGATGGCACGACCAATCTCTATCAGTTTGGCTATGAGCAGTATCAGGAAAAGCTCGACAGGGAGGCTGAGGAGAACAAAAATGTATACAGAGGCAATGCAATATTTGGCGGCGCGATAAGCCAGAACGGCAGCAGTCAGACAGGCAGTGATGCAAACCGGAGCACGTCACAAACCGGTGCAGCAGGTAATGTGGGCGAAAGCACCAATGCTAATAGCGCAGCCCAGGCAGGCGGCATGGCTGTCTCATCAACCGGCAAGGCATACTATAACCCGGGTAAGGAGCGCTCAAAGATACAAAAAAAGGTCAAAAAGGCCGAGGAGGACCTGACGGTCAAGGAAGCAAAGCTTGATGAGCTCAAGGCCGAGCTCATGAAGCCGGAGTATCAGTCAAGCTACTCAAAGCTCACGGAAATCCAGAACGAAATAGACGCTCTTGAGGAAGAAATCCTTATAGATATGGAGGCGTGGGAGGAGCTTTCCTCTCAGCTTGAGGCGCTTGAGTAGTTTAGAGACACGGTGGTAGTATAGATAAGCTGTGGTAGTATAGAGACGCAACAATAGTGTATAAAAAATCATCCGACTTGATGTTTTTTATCTTGATGAAATTCCTAATTATAGCGAAATCAAGTGATTTCGTGTCGAATCATAAATAAAATCTTGATTTTTTATATAAAATGCATAAAAATGATTGATGAAAAAGAAATTTATGGTATAATATTTACATGATACAGACAACGTATCAAATAAATGACAAAGGGGTTGGACATCATGAGAATAACAATTTCAGGAAGAAACATCGAATTAACAGAGGGGCTTAAGCAGGCAGTAGAGGAGAAGCTGTCAAAGCTGGAGAAGTTTTTTAAACCGGACACAGACGTGTATGTTACGCTCAGCGTAGAAAAGGATAGACAGAAAATCGAGGTTACTATCCCGGCAAAGGGACATGTTATCCGTTCAGAGCAGGTCAGCAATGATATGTACGTATCAATCGACCTCGTAGAGGAAGTAATCGAGAGACAGCTTCGCAAATACAGAACCAAGATTTCCGCAAAGAAGTATGCACCGGCGATATTCCAGGATGATTTCGTGGAGGCAGACGATGCAGAGGACGAGGAAATCAAGATTGTCCGTACCAAGAGATTTGGTATGAAACCTATGTATCCTGAGGATGCATGCATCCAGATGGAACTCTCAGGCCACGATTTCTTCGTATTCAGAAATGCAGAGAATGACGAAGTAAATGTAGTCTACAAGAGAAAAGGACATACATACGGACTTATCGAACCAGAATGTTAGACTCTTGTTTTTCATCATAATTTAACCTTTCTTTCATCGAAAATCGGCAGCCGTTGGCTGCCGGTTTTTTATGCTTGCAGTGCTCAGTCTCTGTTTAACCTCATTTGGTCTCGGATATGCGATTGGTTCCAATGGCAGTAAGACCACAAAAAACCCTCACCAGCCTGAAAATTCAATGTCATTAAGTTAAGACAAATGTACGGAGAATTTCTTGACAGATAAGGCTTTGAAGCCTATAATAACTCAATATAAGAGATTGAAAACCTACAAAAAATAAATTATGGTGAGAACACCTTCGAAGCATCTGCAAACTTTGGTCGGGGAGCAGATGCTTCCTTACTTTATATTACAAATATAACACAAAAAGAGCTTGGAAATAAAATAGGAGTATCAGCTGCAACTAAAGAAAAATAAAATTAATACAAAGGAGAAAAATAATGGCGCCAACATCAAAACTTAATGCAAACGGAGTAGAAATAGGGGTAATTGGAGAAGCTATGGGGGAAAATGCATATTTGAGTTTAACGGATATTGCAAGATATAAAAATCCTGATGAACCCAAAGCTGTTGTTGCCAATTGGATGAGATTGCGCTCGACAATCGAATTTTTAGGGCTATGGGAGCAAATTCATAATCCTGATTTTAAAGGGCTCGAATTCGATGCCTTTAAAAATGAATCTGGTAGTAATGCGTTTACATTATCTCCACAAAAATGGATTTCATCTACAAATGCTATAGGATTGGTTTCTAGATCAGGTCGATACGGTGGGGGAACATATGCTCATACAGATATTGCATTTGAATTTGCTTCATGGGTTTCGCCTGAATTCAAATTGTATATTATAAAAGATTATCAACGTCTCAAAAAAGATGAGGCTGAACGGAAAGCTATTGGTTGGGATGAAAAAAGAGCTTTGTCAAAGATTAATTATCATATACATACAGATGCAGTGCAAAAATATCTTATTACTGATGAATTATCAGCTATTGAAAAGGGATATACGTTTGCGGATGAAGCAGATATGCTTAATGTAGCTCTTTTTGGAAAGAAAGCACGAGAATGGAGAAATGAACATTCTATTGAAGCACAGAGGGGTGAGAATATTAGAGATTATGCTTCGGCTGAGGAACTAATTATCTTGGTGAATATGGAAAGCCAAAATGCCGAACTAATAAAGGAAGGCTTATCTCAAAGTGAGCGTTTTGCTAAATTGCATGAAATGGCAAGAACACAAATGCAAATATTGCTGAAAAATCGAACAAAAGAAAAATTGAAAAATGTCAATCCAAATTTACTCAAAGGAACAAGCGAACAATAAAAAATGAAATAATTAGAACAAAAACCTCAAAATATAGTACAAATTTATCATTCCAAAAATTCTTATGAGAAAAGTGCAATATAAACCAAAAACCAGCTAAATTAAACCCAAACCCATGTCATATTTTGTCGAAAACTGCTAATCACCTATCAATATTGAAGCTTCTAATAGAAATCTTCAAAATACAAGCGCGTAACGCGCCTAGAATATTGATATATTATATGGAAAAATGAATCCACCAACAAAAACAAAGAGGGAAATTTCGCAAATGCGACAAAATTTCAAAAGAAAGACAAAAAAAGAAGTTCTACGAAAAATATAACCGATGGAGGGATGAAATATTTGGGAAGAATTTATTATGAACAGAAAGGACTTATTAACCTCGATGATATCGTAGATATATTTATTGAGGTGGGAAATATACACAATTACCTGGAAAATGCAGCCTTACGGATTTTGCTTTTTGGCAATCCGGAGCTGAATTTTTATCAGTGCCGATTATTAGTATTGAAGTACGGAGAATCACTTTCACAGGATGATTTGCACGGGCGGATGGTATTTATGAGAATGATACAGCTGCTGGAAGCTAACACAGTTTAAAATAAAATGAGAATTTCTTTTTTGACCGGGTAACCGGTCTTTCTTTTTTGCACAAATGGTGTTATAATTTTGGAAAAATTATGTTGATTACTCATAGCTTTAAAAAAGAAGTATTGCATTGTGTTTAATTAAACCAAAGCATGATAATTCAATCAAAGAAAAGAGGACAAAAATGAACATCGTAGTACTTGCCGGAGGGCTCAGCACAGAGAGAGACGTTTCCTTCAAGACAGGAAGCATGGTAGCTAAGGCGCTCAAAGAGAACGGCCACAAAGTTATATTATTGGATGTATTTATGGGATATAGTGACAGGGAGGAGGACCTGACAGGTATATTTGACCGCGCGGACGAGATAAGCGTGCAGGTCAGCGATATTCCGACAGAGGCACCTGACCTCGCAAAGGTAAAGGCTTCCAGAAAGGACCAGTCACCTTGCTTCTTCGGACCAAATGTCATCAAAATGTGTCAGATGGCTGACATTGTTTTCATGGCACTTCACGGAGAAAACGGAGAGAACGGAAAGATACAGGCAGCATTTGACCTCTTCGGTGTCAAATATACAGGCAGCGATTATTTAAGCTCAGCCATTGCCATGAACAAGGAGACATCAAAGCAGTTCTTCCTTGCAAACGGTATCCCTACTCCAAAGGGTATTTCTATGACAAGAGCGACCAGACAGGATGATATCACAAAGCTTGACTTGACACTTCCATGTGTGGTAAAGCCATGCTGCGGCGGTTCAAGCATCGGTGTCACCATCGTTAAGGATGCGGCAGAGTTCAAGGCGGCACTTGACGATGCCTTCAAGTGGGAAAATGAGCTGGTTATCGAGGAGTTTGTACAGGGCAGGGAGTTCTCTGTCGGCGTTATAGAGGGCAAGGCTCTTCCTATTATAGAGATTGCACCGAAGGAGGGCTTCTACGATTACAAGAATAAATACAAGGCGGGCAGTACAGTTGAGACATGTCCGGCCGAACTTTCTGAGCAGGTGACAAAGGATATGCAGCACTATGCCGAGGAGGTTGCGCGTGTTATCGGGCTTGACACATATTCACGCTCAGACTTTTTGCTCAATGACAAAAATGAGATGTTCTGCCTCGAGGCAAACACACTGCCGGGAATGACTCCGACCAGTCTTCTGCCACAGGAGGCAGCGGTTATCGGTATGAGCTTTAATCAGCTCTGTGAGCATCTGATTGACATATCTTTGAAAAAATATGAGGTGTAGCATGTCTGATAAGTACATGAAGAATCTTACATTTGCAAATATCGCTAAGGCCTGCGAGGGCAGATACATAGGCGATGAGACACTGCTCGATACGACAATCACCGGCGCCGTCATAGACAGCAGACAGGTGAAGGAGGGCTATCTTTTTATCCCGATAAAGGGAGAAAGGGTGGACGGACACAAATTCATTCTGACTGTGTTTGAGCAGGGGGCAGCAATTGTGCTCTCTGAGCATGAGCTTACGGATCCGGCGGGCCCATATGTGCTTGTTGAATCAACCACCGATGCCATGAAAAAGCTCGCGGCATTTTACAGAAAAAGCCTTGATATCAAGGTGGTGGGCATCACCGGAAGTGTCGGCAAGACCAGCACCAAGGAGATGATATCATCAGTTCTTGAGCAGAAATACAGCGTTCACAAGACCGCAGGCAATTTCAACAACGAGATAGGCCTTCCGCTCACCATTTTCGGAATCAGGGAAAGCCATCAGGTAGCGGTGCTTGAGATGGGCATATCTGATTTTGGCGAGATGCACAGGCTTTCTACTATGTCTTGCCCGGATGTCATGGTCATCACCAATATCGGCTACTGCCATCTGGAGTTTTTGGGCGACAGGGATGGTGTGCTTAAAGCAAAGACAGAGTGCTTTGAGCATATGATGCCGGATGCGGTCGCAGTGCTGAATGCAGATGACGACAAGCTGGCCACAGTGCAGACGGTAAATGGAAAGCCTGCCATATACTATGGCAAGGAATCGGCTTCGGACGTTCATAAATCAGTATATACCACAAATATTGAAAACCTGGGCTTTGACGGCATGAAGGCTCATTTTGTCACCCCGGAGGGTGAGTTTGATGCACAAATCCATATCCCGGGTGAGCACAATGTATACAATGCCATGGCGGCAGCGGCTGTCGGATTGCAGCTTGGCCTCACAATAGCTGAGATAAAATCAGGAATTGAGAAAGCAGAGACAATCGCAGGGCGTACAAATTTCATCAAAACACACGGCATGACAGTGATAGATGACTGCTATAATGCAAACCCTGTATCCATGAAATCCTCTATCGAGGTGCTTTCACATGCAAAGGGCAGGACAATAGCAGTGCTTGGAGACATGGGAGAGCTTGGAAGCGATGAGAAAAAGCTGCATCATGAGGTAGGCGAAGCAGTTGGAGAGAATCATATCCATACACTTTTTGCCGCAGGAGAGCTTGCAAAGGAATATGCAGCCGGAGCCGCAGAGAAATCATCCGATGTAGACATCCACTATTTCGAGGATAGGGAGACTATGACACAGGAGCTTCTTTCATATGTGAAGGAGGGCGACACCATACTGGTGAAGGCATCACACTTCATGGAGTTTCCTAAGGTGGTCGAGGCACTGAGTAAATAAAAATAAAGTGAAAACTAATCGGGTAAAAATTAATTCGATATTAAATTATTGCGAGGAATGGATATTCTCCAAGCTTCATAATATTATAAAAGAAAGAGAGAAAAATAATGGCACAGAATCCAATCGTAACAATCACAATGGAAAACGGCGATGTAATCAAGGCGGAGCTTTATCCGGAAATCGCACCAAACACAGTAAACAATTTTATCAGCTTAATCAATCACAACTTCTATGACGGAGTATGCTTCCACCGTGTAATCAAGGGCTTCATGCTCCAGGGCGGAGATCCTGACGGAAACGGCACAGGCGGCCCGGGCTATGAAATCAAGGGCGAGTTCACACACAACGGTTTCAAAAATGACTTAAAGCACACCGCCGGTGTACTTTCAATGGCACGTACCATGATACCTGATTCAGCAGGAAGCCAGTTCTTCATCATGCATCAGGATGCACCACATCTCGACGGTGAGTATGCGGCATTCGGCAAGGTAATCGAGGGCATGGATGTGGTAAACAAGATCGCAGAGGTGCGCACAGACTACATGGACAAACCACTTGAGGCTCAGGTCATGAAGAAAGTTACAGTTGAGACCTTCGGAGTGGACTATCCGGAGCCGGAGACAGTTTAATGATAATAATTATTGATGAGGCAAGCGCAAAACTTGCCTCTTTTTACTATCATGACGAGATATTTAAGCCACAGTGGAAGCGCGCAGCCGATATGTCATCTGCGTCAGACGAGTTGCATGATGAATTTCAGGAAAAACTGTATGACGAGCAGCAATATGAATTACAGGAAAAATTACAAGAAAAACTACCTGATGAGCTGCGGGAAAAACTGTATGTTGCGCTACCGGCTGATGAATCAATTAATGACTTCCAAAAAACAACGATACAAGAATATGCAGATAACACAGCGAAAGCTAATACGGGAAATTTAAGAATACCGAAAGCCCCCGCAGACTGCATCTGGATAGTATCAAACAGGCAGCAGAAGCAAATAGCTGACTCACTCGGCATAGCATCAGTAGGAGAACCGCAGTGCGGCACGCGCTATGCAGTCGAAAGCCTTGCAGAGCTTGATATTGAGTATCTGGAGCGGGTGCGCAGGCGGTATAATCATATCCCGTGGGACATCGGCGAGACAGACAGATGCCTGATACGTGAGCTTTCACTGTCAGACCTTCCTGCGCTCTATGAGCTCTATGACAAGCCCGGCATGACAGACTTTGTGGAGCCGCTTTACGACTACGAGACAGAGCTTGAATACCAGAAAGCATATATAGAGAACATGTATGGCTTTTACGAGTATGGCATGTGGCTTGTATTTTCAAAGGAAACATGGAAGCTGATAGGCAGGGCAGGGCTTGAGCACAATGAAATGGGCTATATGATAGCGCCGGAATTATGGGACCAAGGCTATGCCACGGAGGTGTGCCGCTTCATCATAGACTACGCGCGCGAAAACACAGACTTTGAAGAGCTTTACTGCCGGATAGACGAGAAAAATACTGCATCGGTGCGCCTTGCAAAAAAGCTTGGATTTACAAATAGCGGGCATATGGATGAAGATATAAACGCTTCTATATATAGAAAAAATATAAAAAACAATGAAAAACATTGAAAAATATGCGATTAGGCAATAAAATATAAACATAGTTTAACGATTTGGAGGACGAAAAAATGAAACAATATGCATACGGAGTAGATATAGGTGGAACAACTGTAAAGATAGGCTTTTTCGAGACCACAGGAAAGCTTGTCGATACATGGGAGATTCCTACACGCACAGAGAATTCCGGAGAGCTCATCCTGCCTGATATCGCAGCATCCATCAAGGAGAATAACGACAAGCACGGCATCGAGATGGGTGACATTGAGGGCATAGGCATGGGAGTGCCGGGACCTATAAAGGATGACGGAACAGTATTGAAGTGTGTCAACCTCGGCTGGGGCGTGTTCAACGTGGCACAGTCACTCTCAGTGCTGTGCGGCGGCATCAAGGTAAAGGCCGGAAACGATGCCAACGTAGCTGCACTCGGTGAGATGTGGCAGGGTGGCGGAAAGGGTCATCAGGATGTAGTCATGATCACACTCGGCACAGGAGTAGGCGGAGGAATCATCCGCGAGGGCAAAATCATAGCAGGAGTAAACGGAGCAGGCGGAGAGATAGGACATATGCCTATGGTAGATGATGAGTCAGAGTGCTGTGGCTGCGGCAAGAAGGGCTGCTTAGAGCAGTATGCATCAGCAAACGGACTCGTAAGAGTGGCAGAGAGATACATTGCAGCACACAGGGATGTGGCAACAGAGCTTGATTTAAATGCAGGCTTCACAGCCAAGGATGTATGCGATGCGGCAAAGGCAGGAGATGCAGCGGGCATTGCGGCAGTAGAGCAGTCTATGAAGCTTCTCGGCAAGGCAATGGCAGCAGTAGCATGCGTTATGGACCCTGAGGTATTTGTTGTAGGCGGAGGCCTCTCAAAGGCAGGCAGCATCATCATCGATACAGCAGCAAAGTACTATAAAGAGTATGCTTTCCATGCAAGCCGTGAGACAGAGATCAAGCTTGCCACACTCGGCAACTCAGCCGGCATGTATGGCGGAGTAAAGATGGTTATCGGCTAACAACATAAGATTGCAATTTTTAAAGAAATAAAATATAATGGCTACTAAAGATACACTACAATCGAGGTGAGACTATTGGCAGATTACTCAACAGAAGAATTAGAAAAAATAGCGGACAAATTTCGCTCAGATACCAGCGGTATAAGAGGAACAAAGGATTTTACGAGCCCAGAGGAGCTTTACGATGAGCTTAAAAAGGAAATCAAAAAGTACCATCCGTCTGATGACACGAGCCTTGTGGACAAAGCCTACAGGGTAGCTTATGATGCCCATAAGGGGCAGGCACGTAAGTCGGGAGAGCCTTATATCATACATCCGCTGTGTGTTGCCATAATACTCGCCGAGCTCGAGCTGGATAAGGAAACCATTGCAGCAGGACTGCTCCATGATGTGCTGGAGGATACCATCATGACCATGGATGAGATGCGCGCGGAGTTTGGAGACGATGTCGCACATCTGGTGGACGGTGTTACGAAGTTAAAGCACCTGCATCTGACAGACAGCACCAAGGATCCGAAGGACAAGAATGCGGACAGGCTTGAGATGCAGGCTGAGAATCTGCGTAAGATGTTTCTCGCCATGGCAAAGGACATCAGAGTCATCCTCATAAAGCTGGCAGACAGACTGCACAATATGCGTACACTCAAGTACCAGTCCAAGGAGGCACAGCAGCGTATCGCCAGAGAGACACAGGATATCTACTGCCCTATCGCGCAGCGACTTGGTATCAGCAAGATAAAGATAGAGCTCGAGGACCTTTGTATGAAGTACCTCTATCCGGATGCCTACTACGATCTGGTAGAGAAGGTAGCCCTCAGAAAGACAGAGAGAGACACCTACATCCAGGGCCTGGTAAACGATGTCAAGAAGTATGTTTCGGATGCCGGTATCAAGGCAGAGATATACGGCAGGGCAAAACATTTCTTCAGTATATATAAGAAGATGGTCAATCAGGACAAGACTATAGACCAGATATATGACCTCTTTGCCATCAGGATTCTGGTGGATACCATACCGGACTGCTACGCAGTGCTTGGTATCATACATGAGAAGTATAAGCCTATACCGGGCCGTTTCAAGGACTATATTGCCATGCCGAAGCAGAACATGTACCAGTCGCTTCACACGACGCTCATAGGCCCGAGTGGACAGCCGTTTGAGATACAGATTCGTACCTACGAGATGCATCGTACTGCTGAGTACGGTATCGCGGCACATTGGAAGTACAAGGAAACAAACAACGGCAATGCCACTACCACCACTGTCACAGAGGAGGAGAAGCTCAGCTGGCTGCGCCAGATACTTGAGTGGCAGCAGGACATGTCGGATAATAAGGAATTTATGACTTTATTAAAGAGTGATTTGAATTTATTCTCCGACAATGTATTTGCATTCACACCGTCCGGCGATGTAAAGAACCTTCCAAAGGGCTCCACACCTATAGACTTTGCCTACAGCATACACTCTGCGGTCGGCAACAAGATGGTCGGTGCCAAGGTAAACGGCAAGCTGGTGCCGATAGACTATGTCATCAAAAACGGTGACCAGATAGAGATAATCACCTCACAGAACTCCAAGGGACCAAGCCGTGACTGGCTCAAGGTCGTAAAGAGCACACAGGCCAAGAACAAGATCAACCAGTGGTTCAGAAGTGAGCTCAAGGAGGAGAATATACAGCACGGCAAGGATCTGATAGCCGCCTATGCCAAGGCAAAGGGTATCAACTTTGCCGAAATAAATAAGCCTGAGTATCAGGAGAAAATACGCCGCAAATACGGCTTCCACGACTGGAACTCATGCCTTGCAACTGTCGGACACGGCGGACTCAAGGAGAGCCAGATAGTCAACAGGATGTACGACGAATACAAGAAGGATCATGTGGTGCCGGTGACAGATGCAGATGTGCTTGGCAGCATCGCAGAAAAGCAGCAGGCAGCAGCAGGCATACAGCCGGAGCACAAGTCAAAGAGCGGTATTGTGGTACACGGGCTCTATGACGTGGCTGTACACTTCTCGAAGTGCTGTAATCCTGTTCCGGGAGATGAAATCGTGGGCTTTGTCACAAGAGGCCGAGGCATCTCCATCCACAGGACAGACTGCGTGAATATCATCAATCTGTCCAAGATAGAAAAGGACAGGCTCATAGAAGCAGAGTGGCAGGATACAGCCCTCATGGACAACGGTGCCGAGTATCAGGCAGACCTGAAGATATTCTGTCATGACAGGCCGGGACTGCTCGTAGATATCACAAAGATATTTACCGAGAAGGAAATCAATATCAGTGGTATCCAGTCCAAGACCAGCAAGCAGGGCATCGCTACAATCGAGGTATTTTTTAATATCAAAGGCAGGGACCAGATAAAGGTTCTCGTGGAGAAACTCAGACAGATAGAAAGTGTAATAGACGTAGAGAGGACCACCGGCTAAATTCCGGTGGTTCTTGCGTGAAGCATAACATATAACAGACAAGGAGTACACTCATATGGTAAATATGAAGATAGACCACTTCGTAGTGGGACCGGTGCAGACCAACTGCTACTTTGTCACCAATATAAAGACAAAGGAAATGATAATAATAGACCCGGGCGCGTGTGCTAATCAGCTCGCCAAAAAAGTGGACGAATCAGGCGCAAAGCCAGTAGCAATACTGCTCACACACGGACACTTTGACCATGCCACTGATGCAAAGCCACTCGCAGACCGCTACGGCATCAAGATATATATCCATGAGGCAGACAAAGCCACACTCGATGACCCACAGCTCAATGTCAGCTACATGATGGGCCAGTCAAAGACCTTTTATGCAGATGTATTTTTGAAGGATAAGCAGGAGCTTGACATCGCAGGCTTTCACATAGTAGTGCTTCACACACCGGGGCATACACCGGGTGGCTGCTGCTATTATTTCCCGTATGAGGACGTGATCTTTACAGGCGATTCGCTGTTTTGCGGCTCAATCGGACGTACGGATTTCAAGGGCGGCAGCATGTCAGACCTCGTGCGTACAGTGAAGGAAAAAATCATGACACTGCCTGAGCATACAGAGGTGTACCCGGGCCACAACGACACAACAACCATAGAAAACGAGAGGATGTATAACCCTTACTTATGATAGTAGTAGTGTTTAATAAACCGGATTTTGAATATGATGTGCACTCACTGCTCAAGGAGTTCTTCCCACAGGAGGATGTGCAGATGTACTATAGCTGCTCACCTGATGAGGTGGAGGGGAAAAAACTGGCCTGCACGCACCATGAGATGACAGACGATGGCGTAAAGGAATTTGCGGATGCCTCACAGGTATTTAAGATAGACTATGTGGGTGATGAGATTGCGGTGGAGTGGACGCTGAATAGAGCCGGTGGAAATAATTCCATGACAGGTGAGATGCAGCAAGCCGACGAAAGTGACATTAAAACAGCTGGAAAAAGTATCTGCACAAAAATATCTGTGACCGGCGCAGACCGCAAGGAGACCAAAAACCGCCTCAAGCTCGCCCTGTATTCCATGATAGAAAAGGGCACAGGAAAGAGCCTTCCGTGGGGCACACTCTCAGGCATCAGACCGACCAAGATAGCCATGAAGTGCATAGAGGACGGCATGAGCGATAAGGAAACCTACGACTATCTGAAGGAAACCTATCTCGCAAGTGATGAGAAAATCGACCTCTCAATAGGTATAGCAAAGCGTGAGAAGGCACTGCTCGATGAGGTGGACTATGACAACGGCTACAGCCTGTACATAGGCATACCATTCTGCCCGAGCACCTGTGCATACTGCTCGTTTACCTCATACCCGCTGGGTGTGTGGAAAAACCGTGTAGACGATTACCTAGACGCACTCGAGAAGGAGATAGACTACACAGCACAGAAATTCTATCACAAGAAGCTAAACTCCATCTACATAGGAGGCGGCACACCGACCACACTAAGCCCTGCGCAGCTTGACAGGCTTATCAGAAAAATCAAATGCAGCTTTGATTTAAAGGACTGCCTGGAATTTACGGTGGAGGCAGGCAGACCGGACTCTATCACGAGAGAAAAGCTCCTGGCACTAAAGAAAAACGGCATCAGCCGTATATCAGTAAATCCACAGACTATGAAGCAGCAGACACTCGATATAATAGGAAGACACCACACGGTAGACGATACGATACAGAGCTTCAAGCTCGCGCGTGAGCTTGGCTTTGACAACATAAACATGGACCTCATCATGGGACTTCCCGAGGAGACGCTCGATGATGTAAGGCACACAATGGAGCTGGTGAAGGAGCTGGCGCCTGACAACGTCACCATCCATTCACTCGCAGTAAAGCGAGCTGCAAGACTCACCATCTTCAAGGACCGTTACAGCGATATGCAGATGGTCAACACTCAGGAGCATATGGATCTCTGCGCAGCATACTGTAAGCAGATGGGGCTTGAGCCATACTACCTCTACAGGCAGAAGGGCATGGCAGGCAACATGGAGAACGTGGGCTATGCAGCAAAGGGCAAGGCCGGCGTATACAACATACTGATTATGGAGGAAAAGCAGACCATCGTGGCGTGCGGAGCCGGAGCAAGCACCAAGCGCGTCTGGCCTATACCAAATCCGGATGGCACACACCGCATTGACAGATGCGAGAATGTCAAGGATGTAGGGCAGTATATCGCAAGGATTGATGAGATGATAGAGAGAAAGCAGAGGCTGTTTGAGGAGTAATAAGCAGCATGACATATAATAATGTATAATTATTGGTGCTGTAATATCATAGCGATTAGCGAATACGTCGAAAATTGTAAAGAAACCATGAGATTCATTGACAAAGTATAAAAAATGAGCGAAAATATATTATTGAAAACCCTGATTAGATACAGAAAAAGATACAAATAACCGAATAAAACATACGTAAAACAAAATAGGCTAAAATAATTCGGGGGGGGGTACAAAGGTACCTCCCCTAGAACAGGTATAAAGGAAAATAAAAGATACCATAAGGAGAATTTGGAAAGAATGTACAGAAAGAAAGGCAGAGGATGGACAAAGCATATAGACTTTATGCTTATAGATATCGCATGCATTGTTATAGCATTTTTTATTTCATATGTGATACGCTTCGGCTTTAATAACCCATACATGGACAAAGACTACCGTATACTGGGGGTGGCATTTCTTCTGATAGATTTCTTTGTGGAGATAATGGCAGACTCATTCAAGAATGTCCTAAAGAGAGGATATCTGGATGAACTCATATCGACATGCAAGCACGCAATGCTTGTATTTCTGGCGACAGCGCTATTTCTGTTCACCACACAGATGGCTGATATATACTCGCGATTATCATTTTATATCATGTTTCCAATCTATGTGACAATATCATATGTAGCAAGAATTGCACTCAAGAGCTTTCTTAAGAAAAAGGGCTTCGGAACATCTAAGAAATCACTGCTTGTCATAGCACCCGATGCCATGCTTCGTGATACACTGCGCACAGTGGAGAAGAGCTGCATAGGCTATACAAAGATAGTAGCAGCTTCACTGGATACAGACATGAAGGGCAAGACCATATGCAGCATACCGATAGTTGCAAACCACGATGGCATAGTGGACTATGCGTGTGATGAGTGGGTGGATGAGGTGCTCATACCGCCGTGCAGCGAGGATGAGTATCCGGAGAAAATGGCAGATATATTCCTGGAGATGGGAATAGCAGTACATACAGGAATAGCCAAAAACGGCACAGCCCAGGGCGGTTATAAGCAGATAGAAAAGATAGGCGACTACACAGTAGTCACATCAAGCGTGAACTATGCAAATACCAGCGCACTTCTGGTAAAGAGGGGCATGGATATAGTCGGAGGATTGGTGGGCTGCCTATTCACACTTATCATTATGATATTTGTGGGACCGATGATATACATAGCATCACCGGGACCGATATTCTTCTCACAGGAGAGAATCGGCAGAAACGGCAGGAAGTTCAAGATGTACAAATTCCGCAGCATGTATATGGATGCCGAGGAGCGAAAAAAGGAACTTATGGCACAAAACAAGATAGGCGACGGAATGATGTTCAAGATGGACTTCGACCCGAGAATCATAGGTAATAAAGTGTTGCCAAACGGGAAAAAGAAAACCGGAATCGGGCAGCTTATCAGGAAAACAAGCCTGGATGAATTCCCACAATTCTTCAATATACTAGTAGGAGATATGAGCCTGGTAGGCACCAGACCACCGACACTCGATGAGTGGGAGAAGTATGAGCCGCATCACAGAGCCAGAATGTCATTCAGACCGGGACTGACCGGACTGTGGCAGGTGAGTGGCAGGAGTAATATCACGGACTTTGAGGAAGTGGTGAAGCTGGATACTCAGTATATAGCTGATTGGAGCATCAAGCAGGATGTGAGGATTTTGATTAAGACAGCAATGTCAGTATTAAAGAATGAAGGAGCAGTGTAATTTTATGAAAAAATACGATTATTTAGTTGTAGGTTCGGGTCTCTATGGGGCAATTTTTGCTCATGAAGCAAAGGCAAAGGGAAAATCAGTCCTTGTAGTTGATAAGAGACCTCACATGGCAGGAAATGTTTATACAGAAAAGCAAGAAGGTATCAACGTACACATGTATGGCGCTCATATTTTCCACACAAATGACAAAAAAGTATGGAATTATATTACACAGTTTGCGGAGTTTAACCGCTTCACAAACAGTCCGGTAGCAAACTACAAGGGCGAGCTTTACTCAATGCCATTTAATATGTACACTTTCAATAAAATATGGGGAGTTATCACACCTGAAGAGGCAGCTGCCAAGATTGAGGAACAGAAGAAAGAGATAACAGGCGAGCCACAGAACCTTGAGGAGCAGGCTATTTCACTTGTTGGTCGTGATATTTATGAGAAGCTTGTAAAGGGATATACCGAGAAACAGTGGGGACGTGACTGTAAGGAACTTCCTACATTTATTATCAAACGTCTTCCTGTAAGACTTACTTTCGATAACAACTACTTCAACGCACTTTATCAGGGAATTCCGATTGGTGGATATACAAAAATGGTAGAAAATCTTCTCGATGGAATCGAGGTAAGGCTTAATACAGATTACTTAGAGCACAAGGCTGAGCTTGACACTCTCGCTGACAAAGTTGTATACACAGGTCCAATTGATGCGTACTTTGGATTCAAACTTGGAACATTAGAGTACCGCTCAGTACGCTTTGAGAATGAGACTCTAGATATTCCTAACTTTCAGGGAAATGCTGCTGTTAACTATACAGACCGTGAAACTCCATGGACACGAATCATTGAGCACAAATGGTTTGAATTCGGCAAGGATGAGGATGGAAATGACCTTCCTAAAACTATCATCAGCCGTGAGTATTCATCAGAATGGAAAGCAGGTGATGAGCCTTATTATCCGGTTAATGATGAGAAGAATGGACGACTTTATGCTGAATACAAAGAACTTGCAGATAAGGAATTAAACGTAATATTTGGTGGAAGACTTGGTGAGTACAAATATTATGATATGGATACAACGATTGCATCTGTACTTGATATGTGTGAAAAGGAATTAGATTGATGAGAGATTATACAGTAAAGATAATAATTGCAACACATAAGAAATATCAGATGCCGAAAGATGATATGTATTTGCCTTTACATGTTGGAGCAGAAGGTAAGCTTGATGAAAATGGGAATGATTTAGATTTAGGATATACAAAGGATAATTCTGGTGATAATATTTCGAATTTAAATGCATCGTTTTGTGAACTTACTGGTCTTTATTGGGCATGGAAAAATATTGATGCAGATTATATCGGATTGGCACATTATAGAAGGCATTTCTCATTAAAAAAGAAAGCTGGATTTGAAAATGTACTTACATATTCTGAGTTAAAACCGTATTTAGGAAAGATAAAAGTATTTGTGCCAAATAAAAGAAAATATTATATAGAAACTCTGTATAGCCATTATGAACATACGCATTATAAAGAACAACTTGATGAGACAAGAAATATAATTTTAGAAAAATATCCAGATTATGTGTCGATATATGATAAAGTAGTGAAAAGAACATATGGATATATGTTTAATATGATGATAATGGATAGAGAATTGTTTGATAATTATTGCTCATGGGTTTTTGATATATTGTTCGAATTAAAAAAAAGATGTGATATGCCAGAATTATCTCCTTTTCAGAGAAGATATTTTGGCCGTGTTTCCGAGATTATATTTAATGTATGGCTTGAACAACAGCTTGAGAGTGGAAGGTTGAAAAAAAATCAGGTTAAAGAACTTAGATGTATACATATGGAAAAAATAAATTGGTTAAAAAAAGGCAAAGCTTTTTTGAAAGCGAAGTTTTTCAGTAGAAAATATGAGGGAAGTTTTTGATGTGTTCAGAATACTATGAATTTGGAAAACATTATTTTGGAACTTTTTTATTTGGGTTTACCAAATGGTTGGATAAAAATATAAAAAATAAAAAAGTGGATAAGATTTTTTTCTTTTCTAGAGATGGTTATATGATGAAAAAGGCATTTGAAGAGATAAGCGAATTGTCTAGTAAATCTGTATATGTATATTTTTCTAGAAAAAGTATTCGTCAGGCTTTATTATGTAAGTGCGAATCATATAATGAATCAATAAAGTACTTAAGCGTTGAAAAATATGTATCACTGGGAAAAATATTGGAATATTATGGTTTCTCTGATAGCGAAAGAGAAGAACTGGCAGGTGAATATGGTCTGTGCTTGCATAAAGAGTATAAATTTGCTGATTTAGGAACATCTGAAGAATTAGAAAAAATATATATGATGTTAAAAGATCAAATTTATCTTATGTCATCTAAACAACGTGATTATTTACTTAAATATCTTAAGCAGATAGATATGAAAGGGGACTGCGCGATTGTTGATATAGGATGGCACGGTTCGATGCAGTATTATTTAGAAACATTTTGTAGAGAAAACAATTGGCCAATTCATTTGTTTGGATATTATGTAGGGGTGTTGCCAAGTGTGCCAATATTAGGCGAGACACATGGTTTTGTGTATAATGAGAAGAATACAAAGTTTAGAAAAAGTATGTTGTGCTTCTTTGGAGTATTAGAGAAACTATTTCAAAGTCTAGAAGGATCTACATATGGATATGAATATAAGGATGAAAAAATAGTTCCTATACTTAATATTTATGAATATGAAAATAATGATAAATTTATTAGATGCATATCAGAATGGCAAAAGGGGGCACTTGATTATATTAGTGAAGAAAAGAGTGCATGTAGTGAAGAAAACAGTTATATACATTATGCGATGCCATTAATAAAATGTGGCAAAAATCCATCTCTTAAAAATGTTAAACTGTTTTCATTTTTTTATAATACAGATGGAATAAAAGAATATTATGTTAGCCAGAAAGGACTTTTTCAATATAAACCCAAGGAATTATTACATGAATTAAGTAATAGTGTATGGAAAACAGGTTTTATGAAATCGGTATTTAAAATCCCATTTCCATATTATTGGGTGTATTGTTTATTAAAAAAATGATAACTATTTTAAAAAAATATATTATAAAACATTTTGATACTATAAGTTTTGACATATTTGATACGTTGATTGAAAGAGATGTTAATATTCCTAGTGATATTTTTTATAAAGTTGGTTTGAAAATTTTAGGAAAGAATGAAGCAGAGACATTTAGGAAAGATAGAATAGAAGCAGAGGAAAAAGCTAGAAAATCTAAATTAGGAGGAGAAGTGACTTTGAAGGAGATATATTTATTGCTACCTTCTAAATATTATAATAAACTAGATGTATTGCTTAGAACTGAGATTGAAACAGAAATTAGTTTATGTCACGCAAAAGAAAATATTGTGTCGTTGTTAAAAGAATTGAATGGAAGTAAGAAAATATTTTTAATCTCTGATATGTATTTGCCAAAAGAAGTAATAAAAAAAATGCTCGATAAATGTAATATACATGGTTATAATAATATTTATGTTTCAAATGAATATGGCATTAATAAAATATCAGGAAGACTATTTATAAAAGTTTTTAGTGTTGAAAAAATAAATCCTAAAAGACATTTACATATTGGAGACAGCATCAAGGCGGATTTTTTAGGTGCATATAGAGCTGGGGCTCATTCATATCATATAAAAAGAAAAAGTAGATTAATAAGGATATTTAATAAATGAAAAAAGTGTTAGAAGTAAATGTTGATGATTTGTATTCGGGAGGGGTATTTTCGCTTGTTAGAAATGTTGTTTCAAATAATCAACAAGATATAAAAATAGATATAGGTGCTATAGAACCTTTTGTAAATAAGAATAATATAGATTATTTTTCGAGATTCGACACAAAAGTATTTTATATTGGTGGAAAAGGAAATTGGCTACGTAAACAAATTTTATGTTATAAAAATTTGAAAAAGCTGCTTATGTCTGAAAAATATGATTATGTTCATATTCATTCTGATGTTTCATATAAAATGATTGCTGTCGGGTTGGCTGCTAAACATTCTGAACTTAAACAGATTATTTTACATTCTCATGCTGCTGGAATTGATGGAAATTATAGATTTTTAAAGTATATAATTCACAAAATAGGTAATTTGTATTTAAAGAAAATAGGGACAAAATTCGTAGCTTGCTCCAGATTGGCAGGAAAATGGATGTTTCCATATTTACCGATTGAAGAAATTAAAATTATAAATAATGGAGTAGATTTAAATAAATTCAGGTATAATGAAGATTTAAGAAATAAGGTACGAGGTGAACTTGGAGTATCGAATTCATTTATAATTGGTCATGTTGGTAGATTTTGTTATCAAAAAAATCACGAGTTTTTGATAAATATTATTAATAACGTGAAAAATAAAATTCCTAATGTTAAGTTATTACTTATAGGGGAAGGACCAGATGAAAATAAAATAAAAATGATTGTGAAACAACAAGGGTTGAGTAATTATGTTTTGTTTTATGGGATAAGTGATAAAGTTAATGAATTACTGCAAGCAATGGATGTGTTTATTTTGCCGTCACATTTTGAAGGACTTCCTATAGTGGGGGTAGAAGCACAGGCAGCGGGGTTACCAGTTATATTTTCAGATAAAATTACTAGGGAGGCTAAGATTATTAATAATGTTTCTTTTTTAAGTATAAAGGAGGGAAATATTAACGAGTGGTCAACCAAGATATTGCAGTATGCTAACTTGGAAAGAGTAGATACATATGAAGAAATGAAAAACAAGAAATTTGATATTCATGATACTGTTGATAGTTTTATTAGTTTATACAAGTAAAGGCGTAGAATAAAATATGATATATATAGCTACACATAAAAAATTTAATGTTCCAAATTTGGAAAACTATATTCCAATTCAAGTTGGGGCTTATAATAAAAAAAAATTAGGATATCTGTGTGATGATACAGAAAATAATATTTCATATAAGAACCCTAATTTTTGTGAACTTACAGGTTTATATTGGGTTTGGAAGAATGTAAAGGATGAGTATAAGGGTCTTGTACATTATAGAAGATATTTTGGCAAAACTGTTATTGGAAAAAATGTTAAGAAAATATATACATATAATTCCTTAATAAAAATGTTAGATAATGTTGATATTATTTTGCCATATGTAGAATCGTTTAAACAAAATGCTAAAGAAGAATTATTGAGGGAATGTTGTACGAAAGAAATTTTTGATATTCTAGAAAGAATCATAAAAAGTAATTATCCAGAGTTCTCAAATGCATTTGATAAATATTTCTGTCAAAATAAAAGTGTATTATTTAATATGATGTTTTGCAGAGCAAAAATATTTGATGAATATTGTGAATGGCTTTTCGGTATTCTATTTGAACTAGAGAAGAATATTGATATCTCTAATTTGAATGATTACCAAAAAAGATTATTCGGTTTTTTATCAGAGAGATTGTTAAATATATGGATTTTACAAAAAGGATATACTTATAAAAATATTAATATTATAAATACAGAAATGCCAATAAATGAGCAAATTCGACTTTTGAGAAGAAGAATTTCTAACGAATTGTATTATAGAATAATTGGAAATTGAGGTGGCAAATGATATATTTACTCTCATTTTTAACAGTATTATTATTAATTTTAATTTATATAATAGAAAAAGATGTTATATCACCTTCATTTATATTTTGTTTTGTTTTTATGATTGCCGAATTTAATGTTATAAGTAATGTTACAAAACTAGGGGTTAAATTTCGAGTAGACACAGTTTTAGTTGTTACTTTAGGAATTTTTATATTTTTTATTGGTACTATATTGGCAAACTTGTTTCCAAATTGTGTTGGTAAACGAAAGAAAAATATAAGAACATTGGATTTAACAAGGACAAAACAGTTTTTTTTGTGTATCTTTAATATTATTTCAATAATATATATTTTAAAGAATGTATATATATTAGTTGTGCAAAGAGCTGGATATGTAGGTGGCATATTAGGATCGTTAAGCGTATTTGCTGAGGTAAGTAAGTTTCAGTCGATAGATATGAAATTAGATACAGTATCTACCCTATTAACTGCTCTATGCGAGGCAGAAGCTTACGTTTTTGGATATATAATAGCAAGTAAATTGGTAAAAAAAGAAAAAATTGAAATAATTACTTTAATTTGTTTTATAACCTCATTTTTGTCTACATTTTGTCAAGGATCAAGAGGTGGAGTTTTTATAATTATAGCTTCAGTATTTTGTTTTATAATTATTTATAGAAAAGAAAAAGGAATAAAGATAATCGGTGTAAAATTAATTTTTAAATTAATTGGAGTTATTATATTAGCAATAATTGCATTTCAAATTATAGGAACTATAACTGGAAAAATGTGGGATGTATCGGTATATGAATATTTTTCTGTTTATTTAGGAGATCCTCTTATAAACTTTGATACAAAGTTATCAAATGGTATTGAAAGAACAAAAATTTCGGGTCAGGCATCATTTGGCGGGCTTATAAAGAATATATTTGGAAAACTAGGAATATATGTGCCTAAATATGGAGCTCTTGGTGAATTTCAATATTATGGAAATCATAACTTAGGCAATGTTTATACTATATTTGCTTATTTAATTGCGGATTTTGGTATATTAGGGTGTTTGATAGCTTGCTTTATTATAGGTATAATTGTTGAGTTTATATATATTAGAACTATAAGAAATAAGAAGAATAATGATGAGTTTATAACTATTTTATGTGGTTATATAATGTCAAGCGTTGCATTTTCTTTCTTTTCAAATAAAATATGTGAAAATGTTACAATTTATCATATTTATATGTTTTTATTTGTTTTTATAATTTTAAATTTTCTAACAAAAAAAGGGGTTAAAAATAGTATTGCTCAAAAAAATGGGGGTGAATATGAAATTGATTAGTATAGTAATACCTTTTTATAATGCAGAAAAGTATATTGCTGATTGTATTATAAGTATACAAAGTCAATCTTATAGTGATTTTGAAGTTATATTTGTTAATGATGGAAGCTCTGACAAGAGCGAAGAGATAGTAAGAGATTTCATGGAACGTGATAAAAGAATAAAATATTTTTATCAAAAAAAGTCAGGTGTTGGAAAAGCTAGAAATTATGGAATTGACAATAGTAGTGGTGAATATATAATTTTTGTTGATGCTGATGATATCTTACCGAGTAATAGTTTACATAGACGCATAAATGCAATTAGAAATAGTCAGATGGCGGTATGCAGGTATGACAAATTTACTGCTAATGGAGTAGTGACTGAGATAAATGAATGTGATGATGTTGTTTGGAATCAAAGAAAAGCGGTAAATAACATTGCTATAGATGGAAATTTTGGCTATCAGGGATACTTATGGAATAAAATATATTTAAAAGATATAATAGATAGATTTAATATTAGATTTGATGAAAATATTGCATATAATGAAGATAAATTATTTAATATTGAATATGTATTAAAATGTGATGAGATAAATATTTCTAATGATATTGTATATCGTTATAGAGAAAATACGTGTGGAGTTATGAATAAAATTTCGGCCTGTTCTGATGTTGATAGTGAAAAAATTTTAAGTGAGTTTATTTCATTTGATAAAATGTTAGGGTTAATAAAAGATTATGATATGCAGCTTTATTATAAAATTGCATTATATGCAATGAGGAGAACCAGAATTATTATGAAACAATTGCCACAAAATAATGTTACATTTATTAGAAATAATTTAAAAAAAATGATTAGAAAATATGGATTAATTGCAATTAGAGCAAATTTGAATACTGTTAGCTTGAAGCAAAAAATTAATGTTATGGGACATGTCCTGTTGGAGAGATAAGTATGAAGGTAGGAATTATTACAATAACAGATGGCGCAAATTATGGAAATAGACTTCAAAATTATGCGTTGCAGGAAAGCATAAAAACAATGGGGTATAGTGTTTGCACATTAAAGCAACCTAGTTATAATAATAAGTTTAATTATTTAAAAGAAATAATTAAACATTTAATTAAGAGAGAAACAAATATATATCAGATAAAAAGAAATAATAGATTTAAAAAATTTAATAAAAAATATATATCATTAGGAGATGAACTTAAAGATAAGTGTGATCTTACTAAAATAAATTATAAATATGATTATTTTATTTGCGGAAGCGATCAGGTGTGGAATGTAAGATATGATTTTATATATAAAAATATAAATAATTATTTAGCAAGTTTTGCTAATCCAGAGAAGAGAATAGCATACGCTGCAAGTTTTGGAACTAGTAATGTATCAGAAAAAACAAAATACATCTTTAAACGAGAATTGTCTAAGTTTAAGACTATAGGTGTAAGAGAAGTAAGCGCAATTAATATTATTAAACAGATCACTGGAAGAGATGACGCAAAAGTGGTTCTTGATCCAACGATGTTGTTAACACGTGATGATTGGATAAAAATAGAAAAAAAACCAAGATATATAGAGAATGAGTCTTTTTTTGTTACGTATTTTTTGGGTGGAAGAAGTGAAAAAATAGATAAATATATAAAAAAATTAGAAATAAAATACAACTGTAAATCCATAAATTTAGATATAGAATTTAAATCTGACAGTCAGATTGAGAACAAAGATTATTTTATAACATCTCCAGATGAATTTATTTGGTTAATACATAATGCAAAGTGTATTCTTACAGACAGTTTTCATGCTACAGTTTTCTCAATTCTATTCCACAAGCCTTTTTACGTTTTTGGTAGAAAAACAAAGGAAAAGAATAATAATATGGAAACAAGAATAGACACATTATTAAGTTGTTTTGGATTACAGAATTGTATGGGAGATATAGAAAATCCCAATTGTTTACCATTTCAACTGGATGGCGAGAAGATAGATTGGATTTTAGAAGAAAGAAAAAAAACTTCATTAGATTTTTTAAAAGCGTCATTAGATTATAATGTCTTGTAAATTTTGAGGGTGTGAATTATTATTTATATCATGAAAACGTATTGTTTAGGTGTTAGCATTCTATATTTTGTGGTAAAGATAAAATTCTGCTTTATAGCGTGATATACAGAGGAAGGCTTTATTAATAATTTGAAAAGTTTGTGTTTATACATTATTTCACAGACTTATTTTAAACGTTGTACTAACGGAAGTGGTTTGTAATTCAACACGAAATGAGTTTCTTTTTTTAAATTATAACAAAGACGTTGATAATGTTATACACATTAAATAGTAAAAGTTAAGAATAGCATTGATGGAAATAAGAAAATAGATAATTGTAGTAGTAATGGCTGATGGTGATGACATGTATAGTGCATTAGATATAGCAAAGTATATTATTTCAAAATGTAATAGAGAAAATTGTCCTATAAGTAATCTGCAGTTACAAAAAATTCTTTATAACTTGCAGAAAGCTTTCCTACAAAGTGAAATTAGGATTACAGAGAAAAAGAGTAGTGCTCTTTTTGGGGATGAAATTGAGGCCTGGCAATGGGGACCGGTTGTGCCTGGTGTATATTATGTATATTGTACATATGGGTCAATGAGCATAATAGAAACATACGATGTACATATAGATGCCAGAGTCCAGAAGTTTATTGATCCGATAATAGAAAGACAACGAAGTGTAAATCCGTGGCGATTGGTTGACGAAACCCATAGAAAAGGTGGCGCGTGGGATAGAGTTTATAGAAATGGTATGGGAAATAGAAGTGTTATACCATGTGAGTTGATAAGGACTTGTGGATAATATGATAAGTAGCGATGAAGAACAAAAAAGAAGAGAGAAGTTCTCTGAATTAGTCAAGCAACTTAATACGAAAGATATTTCTGGGAATGTAAAATTAAGAGGAAAGATTTACACAGATATACGGTGTGTATATATGGGAAATACGAAAGAAATTAATTTTAGACATTATTATTCTGATGTGTTTCATATTTTAATTGAGTTAAGTCAGCAAGGACAGGATATTTCTTTAATAGGCCATAATTTACAGCTTTTATATGAATTTTCTGTTGACAAAAAAGAATATGGAATTGCGGAGTGTATAAAAAAGCTATTTGATCATGTAAATCTAGAAACTTCAAGAATTACATATCTTAATGGAATCGAAGCACAGAAAATCAAACCAGAGGATATTGATAGAAAGCTTGCAGATGTAGATAAAGAAATAAATGATCAGGATTTAAGGGTTAGTAAGTTAGCTAAACAAACTGATGATGCATATTCTAGTTTTATTGCTATTTTAGGTATTTTTTCAGCTATAGTAATGGTGTTTTTTGGTGGGACAACTGTGTTTTCAAAGGCATTTAGTAGCGTGGGCGATACGCCTGTTGATAAAATGATTCTATTGTGTACACTGTGTGGATTAATAATATTTGATGTTATTTTTATGTTTATATATTTTCTATCAAAACTGTTGGATAGAAATATATCCGCAACATCAGAGTGTGTATATTGGAAAGACATAGTATCAAGATTTAGAATACGATATCCCATTATATTTTATACAAATTTAATGGGATGTGTTGTTATTTTATTTAGTGGTCTTTCAATGCTATTGAAATTTATCTTGGGAATGAAGGTTAATGGCGCAACAGTATATAAAATAATATGTGACTATGCTTTTAATTTCATACAAGTTAATAATGTTTTTTGCGTTATTCTATTATGTTTAATTGTATTTAATGTAATTTTTTTAATTGCATATTTAATTGCAAAAATTACAGATATTAATATAGGTTGTAGGTTAGTATTAAAAACCAAGAATCCTTATTGGTGGAACCTTATTGAAGATAATAATTTTGTTGTATATAAGGATGATATTTTAATATGTAATTTTAATGATGAAAATCAAATGAATAGATTTATAAAAAGAAAAAATATGTTTGCAAACTCGGGAGCTTTGATTTGTAATTTTGCAAAGAGATTATTTTGCAGATATCCTTATTTTGCTTTTGTAAATTGTATATTGTTGACAGTATTGGCTATAGTTGGAATATAGAATCATATAGTTAAAAATTTAGAGTTCTAATCATTATTTTTAAATCATTTGGTTAATTTTAATAAATTTAACAATTAGGAATATATGGAGAATTAGAAGGATGTTTTATAAAGTATTGTACATATATAAAGAAATAAGGGCTAATAATAAAAAAGATATACCACTTAAGATAAAAGTATTAATTGGATTAGTAACAATTGCGTTGGTGATGGTAATTGTTTGTGAGATAAAAAGTTGTAATGTGGGTATGATTATAGCATATTGTGTAAGTGTTATACTTGCATGTATTATATGCATACTATCAGATAAAATGGCTGCTAATCATTTTGAGGATGTTGCAAGAGATTATAATAATAAAATATTAAAAGATTTTGAAAAAAAGCTTGCAGAGTTAAATATAGGTAGTAGTATATGTATCAATACGCTGATAGATGAGTGTAAAGAATATGAGAAAATGCAAAATGATACATTCCTGGTGAGATTAAAATATATTTTCGGGATAGCGGTTTTGCCACTTATAACATCAGCTGGATCTATATTTTTATTAAAATATCATAATGAACAAAAAATAGAAATACTTATTTTAGCCGCGTTTGGAGTTATATTAATATTTTATATTTTAGATTCATTATATAAGGCATATAGAAAACTGCACTACGAATATAATATTTTGGCTAGGGATATGCGATATGATTTAGAACTTATTTTAGCCCAACGTAAGTAAATATCACATGGAGGAACAAAAGATATGGATCTTGTTGCATCAAATGTTGGTTGCAGTATTTTAGCATCTATAATTTATGATATTGGAAAAGTGTGTTTTGATAAATTTTATTTTAAGAATACTAAATATTCTCGGAATGAAATCGAAAAGTTTATTCAAGATAATTTTGATGCTAAATATGAAATGTTATATATGTCAGGACAGTTCAATAATTTTATAAAAGCCCCATTTTTTAAAGATACTATTGAGAATTATATAATATATAAGATATCGGGAATATATTTAGGTAATATACGTAAATTAAAGAAACATAATAAAATGATAGTAGAGAAGGACGTGATAGAATTCCTTACGTCTCATTTACTTGGCTCTTATTATGATGAAACCGTAAATGTGCCGTCAAAGACGATGGTTCGTCATTTTTTTGAAGATTTTTTTAAGATAGCAGCAAATTATTTCGCCTCAAATATTAAAGAAAAAGATGGAATTGCTGTTTATATGCTTAATAGCAGAATGGATGTTATATATGAGAGCATTATGTTAAGACTTAATGATATTATAGATAATATAAATCGTGTTATGAAATGCGATATCGTTCCGATTGAAGATAGATATTCTGAATATGTTAAACAATATCACAAAATTTTAAAAACAAACCACTCAAAAGCTCATATATATCTATTAGATCAATTTGAATTCGAGAAATTTTATGTTCCGCCTATTTTAAGATGTACATCTACAGAACAAGAAATTTCAAATCACGTGCACTTTGTGAGAAGAGATTATTATAAATATAGAGTATCTTATTATCATGATAAAGAGCGTAAAGTTGGTGAAGAAAGCTATGATGATTGGAGATACATTTTTGATAATTCAGGCATCGTTTATGTTACAGGTGGACCGGGTTATGGTAAGTCGCTGTTTTTAAAAAAGCTTATAAACGATTTTGAAAAAATAAATATATTTAATAGTAATGAGTATCTAGTTATTTACGGAGACTTAAAAGCCTTTTATTCTGAAGGAGATAAGCCATTATCAGTGGTGACGTTTTTGCAGGATAGCATGGTCAAAGAGACATTAATGGATAGAAAGTTCTTCCCAATTGAAATGATAGAGTATTACTTGAAATTAGGGCGATGCTTGATACTTTTTGATGCGCTGGATGAGGTGGAAAAGCAGAAAAGAGAAGATTTACATAAGAAAATTATTGCGTATTTTAAAAATCAAAATCCGAACAATAAAATATGTATTACATCAAGAAGTAGAGGTTTTATACCTGAAAAAGATGTGGAGGTTTTTGATATATTGCCTTTGGATAGAGAGCAGATAGAGTCTTATGTGGATAACATCATAAAGCTTGGAAAATTCGATAAAAAAGATAAGAAAATATTTTTGGAACAAGCTGAAGTATTGGTAAATAAAGGATTTTTGAATAGTTTCTTGATTTTATCTTTATTGATAAATATATATAAGGCTGAAAGAGAACTTCCGGAAAACAAAATGGAATTATACCAGAAGTGTTTTGAATATATTGCCTATAAAAGAGAAAAAGAGAAAACAAAAGAGAAGTTTGATTGGAACTTGATATCGTATTTGATGAAAGAAAATACGTTTATGGAATTGGCAAGAATGTGTTTTCCGAATAACTGTGATATCGGGAAAAAAGAAATAGTTGAAATGTTGTGTGATACTTATAAGGGAAAGTATACATCAATGGTGGAGACTGAAAGAGCGGCGGAAGATTTTCTGATTTTTTGTTCTGATAGAACAGAGTTATTTGTTCCAGCTGCTGGAGAAGATAGATTTAAATTTTTCCATAGATCTTTTTTTGAATTCTTTTATGCTCAGTATATTTTTGTTAGAGTATCAAATGTTGAAAAGGTATATGAACTTTTGAATAAATTTGATGTTGATTCAGAGGTGTTTGAATTAACTCTTGCTATGATGAAGCAAAAAGACGAGATGAGATATCAAGAATTAGTTGAATACCTTTTTAAGGAGGCAGATAAAGAAGCATCTATGGCACAAACAAAGTTTGTTGCGTTTAATATCCTGACATTGGGAATGCAGGTGATAGATGATAATATTTATATACAGCGATATATTGACTTTATATTAAAAAAGAGTGTACAAATTGTTAGGAACATTAAGTATATTTCGAGCGATTATATTATATATAGCTTAATTAATGAAAATAAAAGTTATATTGATAATGTAAATAAAATTTACAAGCCATATGCAACGTCACATATTATTGTTTCTTTTTTAAATATGTATAAAGAGTTTGATACATATTTAGGTCAAAGAGATTTTCTAGAGATAAAAGAGAAATATGGGGTAGAATTTTTCGCTAGTAAATTTTATGTTCGTACTCTTGAGAACTTTTATGTTCGACTCTTTTTGGAGAACGTTGATTATAGCAAAATTATGAATAATATTTCAGAAGAAAAATTTGAAAATTTAATGATTCAATGTAAGTTTACAAAAAGAAGAAGAGAAAAATATCAGAGGTTATTGTCTGAGTATTTATTGCTAGATAAAGAAAGACAAGGTAACCTAGAAAAAATTATGTTAACAAATCGACACAAAGGGTGTATATAATACATTATTAAACACTAAAGGATTTTACAGATGAAAATAGAGAGAACAAAAAACGCAGGTAGGAATATTGTTTTTGGAGTTATGCTAAAAACTTATCAGATATTAATTCCATTTGTTATGCGTACGGTAATGATTTACCTAATGGGAGTGCAGTATCTTGGATTGAATAGCTTGTTTACATCAATATTGCAAGTACTGAACTTGGCAGAACTTGGTGTTGGAAGTGCAATGGTGTATAGTATGTACAAGCCTATTGCAACAGATGACGAAACAAGAATCTGTGCATTGATGAGATTGTATCGTACATATTATAGGGTGATAGGACTAGTAATTGCAATCATAGGTGCATGCTTGACACCGTTTATACCTAAACTGATAAAAAGCGATGTACCACCTGATATTAATATTTATATATTATATATCTTAAATTTAGCAGTTACGGTATTATCATATTGGCTATTTGCATATAAAAATTGTTTGTTGGATGCACATCAAAGGACAGATGTTACAAGTAAGGTAACATTAGTTACAAATACGGTTCAATACGCATTGCAGATTTTAGTATTAGTTTTGTTCAAAAACTATTATGCATATGTGATAGTGGCGCTATTTACACAGGCAATGACAAATATTGTTATTGCAATGGTTGTTACTAAGATGTTTCCGGATTATAGACCGAATGGCAAGTTAGAAAGTTCAGAAATAAAAACTATAAATCGTAGAATAAGAGATTTGTTCACAGCAAAGTTGGGAGGTACTATTACAAACTCAGCTGATACAATCGTTATATCAGCTTTTCTGGGGTTGACAACATTAGCGGTTTATCAAAACTATTATTTTATTATGAATGCGGTTTGCGGATTCATTACTGTTTTATTTAGTTCTATAACGGCTGGAATTGGTAATAGCTTAGTAACAGAGACAATTGAAAAAAATTATAAGGATTTTAAAGTGTTTTCATTTATAATATGTTATATTTTGTGTATCTGTTGTTGTTGTTTTATTGGATTATATCAGCCTTTTATAAGATTGTGGGTTGGAAACAAATATATTCTTGATTATAGATTTGTGATTCTATTTTGTGTATTATTTTACTGCTTGGAACTTGCTATGTTATGGGCTTCAATTAAAGATGCGGCAGGATTATGGCATTCTGATAGATTTCGTCCATTAGTTGGTGCCAGTGTTAATTTGATATTGAATATAGTTTTAGTGCAGTATTGTGGATTATATGGAATTATATTATCAACGGTTTTAAGCTATATTTTTATTTCAATGCCATGGTTGATACATAACCTGTTCTCATTAGTGTATAAAAAGCCATTGTATTCCTATATATTAGATATTTCAAAATATGTATTGATTACGTTGATAACATCTTTAATAGTTTATTTTGTTTGTTTAAATATTAATATTGGAGGGATATTAGAATTAATATTAAAGTTGGTAGTTTGCCTTTTGGTTCCGTTTTTTGTGCAAAATTTAGTTTTTCGGAAAAAGGATGAGTATATACAAGCAAAAGGTATATTATTTAGAATGTTAAAGAAAAGATAAGAGGTTAGGATAAATGAAAGATATTGTTTTATGTAATGATGTTATAATGCCGGATTTATGTTTTGGAACGGGAATTACAAATATATATTCAACAGGCATTAAGAGAAAAGCAAAAATAGCTAAAAATAAAATCAAAGTAATTTTGAATAAGGATAAAAAGAATGCATTAATGAATATTAATTTATCGAAGATTGTTGATATTTCGATGCAGCATGGCTGCAAGTGCTTCGATACATCTAGAGCTTACGGTGCAAGCGAATTGGTATTAGGAAATACTTTAAATAAATATCCACGAGAGTCTTATTTTTTAGTTACTAAATTATGTAATACAGATCAATATAATGGAAGTGTAAGAGAAGGGCTTGAAAACAGTCTCAAAGCATTGAAAACAGATTATGTTGATTTGTATTTAATGCATTGGCCTGTTGAAGGACATTTTATAGATAGTTGGAAAGAAATGGAAAAATTATATAGTGAAGGTAAATGTAAGGCGATAGGTGTTTGTAATTTTAATATACATCATTTAGAAGAGTTAAAATCATATGCTACGATTATGCCTATGGTAAATGAGGTAGAATGTCATCCGTTGTTTACACAAAATGAATTGAGAGAATATTGTAATAATTGTGGGATCCAGATAATGGCATATACATCAACAGCTAGAATGGATGAGAGGTTAAGAAAGACATGTTTGCTGCCCATAGCACAAAAGTATAATAAAACACTAGCGCAAATTATATTAAGATGGCATCAACAGATTGGCAACATCCCTATTGTTAATTCGTCAAATATAGAGCATATGATAGCTAATTTAGATATTAATGATTTTTCATTGACAGAAAGTGAGATTGAACAGATTATGGGGATTAATATTAATAGTAGATTAAGATACGATCCGGACAATTGCGATTTTAAGCAATTATAATATATAACACAGGGAGGTATTCATATGAAAAAAAAGTTTAAGAAACTTGTAGTTTGTTGTATTGTAATGTGTTTAATGGTTACGTTTACTCCGTCTATTAAGGCATACGCTATTACAAGAAATGATGTATCACAAAAGCTTGAAAGTTTAATGAAACAGTATGTTGGACGAACAGGAACGTGGAGTTATGCAGGCGGTAGCCAATGTTATGGATTCGCACATATGATATTTGATAATGTATTTAATAGAGGATCAAAACAAGTTGGTAACGGTGCGCTTTCAAGTAATCCAACAAATTACAAATTAAATAATGTAGCAAGTGACATAAAGACAATTGGAACTTTAGGACCTGGATATTCAGCAGGACAGTTGGAAAACTTATTAGAAAAAGCTGCACCCGGAGATTATATCCAGGTAAGAAGAAATTCTTCAGGAAATCCACATTCAATGATTTGTGTTAATGTAGATGGAAGTGCTAATACAATTGAGATATTTGACGCAAATTCGGATGGACGTGGAACTGTAAAGCATTACACACAAAGTTTTAGTACATTTAAATCTAAAAATGCAGGAGTTTCTGTGTACAGATATTATGATTATTATCCAGATATTCCGGTACATAATTGTGATGATCACAAAGGAACAGAACGATGGAAGGTATCTGTTTCATCTGTTTTGAATATTAGATCTGGACCTTCAACATCAAATTCTATTGTTGGAACACTATCTAATGGTACTGAAATCTATATTTGCGAAAAAATAGATAATGGTGGGTATACATGGGGTAAATTGAGTAGTGGACAAGGCTGGGTTGCACTTTCTGGAAATGCCGAATATATGTGTGGAACAATTCCTCCTAGTTATCATATACAAATGGAAACGTGGTTTTCTGATACGCCTATGGGAAATGAGATTAAGGAATGTAATACACAAGATGATGTTTATTTATGTTATAAAATTTTTGACAAAAATTCAGGTAAGTATTTAGATCAACTTATGAGTAGTAATTATTCTGTTAAAGAAACCATATATAATCCAGATGGAACAGAAGCATTCTCGTATACCTATAATAATGATAATAATTGGATTAAAATTGGAAATGCAAGGACAGGAGGAACATACAAAGGAAAAGTAGAGGTTACAGGAGATTGGAATGGAAATAGTGAGAGAACGGTAAATTTTATTGAAAGGAAAGATCAGATAGAAGATGGTGTGTCACTTAATGATGCATTCTCCAGTCAAGTTGATAGTGTAGAAAAAAATCAAAAAGTTATTTACTGGTACAAAATGTTTGATGCTAATAGCAATCTAGCATTTAATCAATATAGAAATAGAGAATATACAGTAAAACAGGAAGTGTATTCACCGAGTGGTGAAAAAATTAAAGAAAAAAGTTACAATAAGGAAGATTCTGGCAGTCTGGAATTTACTGCTTCTAGCATTGGAAAATATAAATGTAAAACTACTATAACTATAAATGGGAAGGATATAGCCATAGAGAAAACATTAGATGTACATGATATTTATACAATTGAATATGATGCAAATGGTGGCCAGAATGCACCCGAATCAGAACAAAAACATTATGGAAAAGATATATTAATTAGTTCTAATAAGCCAGATAAGTCATATATTGTATATTACAATCCTAATGGTGGTACTATTTCTCGGAGAGGTCAGTACTTCAGTTGCTCATTTTTGAGTTGGAACACCGATAAATATGGTAGTGGTATCACTTATTTTGCGGGAGATACATACAGCAAAAATGATAGTGTAGTATTGTATGCACAATATGAAAACCCTAAATTTCAGGGAAGTCCGACAATATATAGAGATGGTTATACATTTGAGGGGTGGTATACAGAAAAGGATGGTGGTACTAAAGTTAAAGAAGGAGATGTGTTAACAGGAAGTCAGGCTCTTTGGGCTCATTGGAAGCAAAATTTAAGTATCAGTGTAAGTGCAGATAAAAACAAGGTAAATGTAGGACAGAAAGTAACAGTAAGCGGAACTGCAACAGGAGGAACAGCGCCATATACATATAGTTATCTCCTGCATAATAAGGATACAGACAGCTGGTCACGACTTACACCACAGTTTGTTAAGGAATCAAGCTACACATGGACAGCAGGAAGCACCGGAAACAGAGAATT
>ERZ1023822.18-NODE-18-length-85947-cov-35.696340_pt1 | contig 85947 bp, 79 predicted proteins | sample MGYA00380379_ERZ1023822 | MGnify/ENA primary metagenome ERZ1023822 (study PRJEB33179, sample SAMN07448988) | human gut metagenome | biome: Human-gut; feature: Human associated habitat; material: Faeces | host: Homo sapiens | place: India: Bhopal | collected... | reverse complement strand
CTGCAATGCAATGCGGGAGAGTAGGTAGCCGCCTCCTTTCAATTTCAGAAGCCTCAGATTTCGAAAGATTTCTGAGGTTTTTTTGTGTTCATGCTGATTTCACAATCTGTATATTTATTGTCTACATCCTCTGTTTTCTTCAATTTTTGCTGCAGCATTTGCCTAAATCATGATATGTATAAAATGTTGCTTAATTGTGGATTTTACATTTATAAAATCAGCAAAATAACGTACTAAAATGTTTCTTTCCACCAAAAAGTTGCGAAAATTCCCCCCCCCATTCATTTTTTTTTATTACCTTTGCCCCCCAGATAATGCGAACTATCATGTAAACGGTTAATTTTATAATTACCTATTTATATAGTAAAAGCGAAAAAAATAGACTTAACTAAACTCTTTTAATAGATGGTGAAACGATTAATTTTAGCTACAGTGTTACTCATATTTGTATCGCTAGCTAATTATGCGCAAAACACGGGAGTCAAGTCCAACCTCTTATATTGGGCTACAACAACTCCTAATCTCGGTGTCGAGACTGCCTTAGGCAAGAAGCATACCGCTCAGGTATTCTTTGGCTTCAATCCTTGGAAACAGTCCGGTGGCGACCAGTCAAGCCTTCGTCATTGGCTTTTGCAACCAGAATACCGTTACTGGTTCTGCCAGAGCTTCAATGGCTGGTTCTTGGGTGTTCATGCCATGGGCGGACAGTTTAATGCAGGAGGAGTGAAGTTACCCCTTGGCATCTTCAAATCACTACGCGACCATCGCTATGAAGGATGGTATGTAGGTGGTGGTGTGACCGCTGGTTATCAATGGCCTCTTTCCAAGCACTGGAACCTGGAAACCTCTGTAGGTTTCGGATATGATTATATCCAGTACGACAAGTTCAAGTGCGGTGCCTGTGGCGAGAAGGAGAAGTCATCTCATGACAACTACGTGGGTCCTACCAAGGCAGCCATTTCTCTTATTTATATGTTGTAACTCATTAAACATAATCTATGAGTATGAAAGATTTTAAGAACTACATATTATTATTCAGCTCTCTTTTGATGGCTATGCCTCTTGCAGCCCAGGATTGCAAGAGTCTCAAGTTGGCTGCCGATAAGATTCAGGTATCTAATGTACAGATGTCTCATCATAATGACCTGGTTACGGTTGCGATGGATCTGAATCTCGATTCCCTGGATCTCCCTACCAACAACCAGCTTGTCTATACTCCGATGATCAAGCATAAGGGTGAGCTGCTCAAGATGCCGGAGATTGTTATCAACGGCGGAAGACAGCAGATTATGTATGACCGTGGAGTAGGGAAGAAACAGTTGCAGCTTTCACCTCAGGCTTTGGTGGTGAAGCGAGACAACAAGAAGCAGCAGACCGTGAAGTATCTTGCCTCCGTTCCTCTCTCTTCTAAGGAAAGAAACTACGATTTGGATATTCACGAAGACCTCTGCGGTTGTGGTGATCTGCAGGATGGCAATGATTTCACTGTTTCTCGCCGTCGCCAGCCGGTAGCTTCTTTCGTCCGTCCGGAGGTAGAGGCAATCAAGGTCCGTCATCTGGATAAGCGAGCTTATATCGATTTCCCGGTAGACCGTATCGAACTGCATCCTGATTATCGCCGTAATCCGGAACAGTTGGATAGCATTATCCGTACCATCAATGCATTGAAGGAAGATAAGAATCTCGAAGTGAGCGGCATCAATATTCATGGTTATGCATCACCTGAGAGTCCTTACACCCATAATGATTATCTGGCAAAGAACCGTGCCAAGACACTGACCGAATATGTCCGCCGAATGGTGAAGTTGCCAAACAATCTCTTCACGGTTTCTTCTACTCCAGAGGATTGGGATGGTCTGATAGCTTATATTAAAGGTAGCAACCTGGAGCATAAGAATGCCATTTTGGCGATTATTGCCGATAAGAGTCTGAATCCGGATGCGCGGGAGTTGAAGATCAAGAAGCAGTATCCTTCAGAGTATCGCTTTATGCTCGACACCTGGTATCCAGCCCTCCGCCATTCCGACTACCACATTACTTATAAGGTGAAACCTTTTGATGTGGAAGAGGCAAAGGAGATCATCAAGACCAAGCCACAGCAGTTGAGCCAGGAGGAGATGTTCATGGTAGCCCAGACTTACGAGCCAGGCAGCAAGGAGTTTAATGATGTGATGGAGATAGCCGTCCGCATGTTCCCTGAGAACGAAACTGCCAATCTCAATGCAGCCAATACCCGCTTGAATGCCGGTGATGCAGATGGTGCGAAACAATATCTCGACAAGGCAGGAACCAGTGCCGATGCCCAGAATGCCCGAGGAGTCTATGAGATACTGAAGGGCAACGAGAAGCAAGCTCGTTATTATCTGGAGCAGGCTGCCAAGGCTGGTGTTGCTTCTGCAAAAGAAAATTTACAGAATCTATAAAGTTATACATACTGTCTGTTTAGGTTAATATAGCTGTTCCTTAGAGTCAGGGCACTGCCCTGACCTGGGACAGTCTCCTGAACCAGGCATATTTTTTCTAAGTACAAATATAGAAAGAAACTCAAATATAACGTATTAGATGAATTGTAAACCAAATATATAATAATGTAATATAATATAATTAGATTTTTAAGAGCGGTTATAAATAAAGAAATAAAATATTAATAACAACAATAATAACTTACAAGATGAAGAAAACTTTATTATTTTCCGTTGCATTGGCAGGTCTGATGCTCGGTTCTTGTTCAAGTAGCGATGATCTGAATGGTGGCGGTAACAACTCAGGTTTCAATGAGAATGGTGATGGTTATGTTGCTGTTGCCATCAATCTTCCAACACAGAACCCTGGAACTTCACGTGCCAATGATAATTTCAAAGATGGCACTGCTGAAGAGTATGAAGTAAAAGATGCTAAGCTTTTGCTTTTTAATGGTGCGGATGAAGCTAGTGCAACCTTTGTACAGGCGTATCCTCTCACATTAACTTCTGATACTCCTGGAGCAGCAGATAAGCAAATTACTACCCGTTATCAGCAGACTGTTAAGATTAGTAGTTCGGGGCTTACTAATAATATTTATGCTTTGGTAGTTTTGAATGATAATGGCCAGAGCTATACTGTCGGTGATAAAATGTCTAAAATCCTGACAGTTAATTCTTCTGACCTCAAAAACACTGGCTTTTTGATGACTAATGCTCCATTATCAACAAAGGTAGGTGCTAATCCATTTGATGGCAAAGTAAATACTTTAGTACCTGTTACGTCTGATAATATTCAGAAGACTCCGGAATCTGCAGCTTCACATGCTGTAGAAATCTCTGTAGAGCGTGCTTTAGCTAAGGTTGAAATGGTAACAGCCATGACACCAGTACAGACAACAGATTATACTGGTACGGTTACTGAAGTAACAGGTGTAAAAACAGCAGGTAAGAAACTTTATTATACTGTTACCGGTTGGGAGTTGGCAAATACCAACAAACAGACTTATTTTACTCGCAACTGGACAAATGATTGGGCTTCATATGAAGCTGCTGGTGCAACATCTAAATACCGATTTATTGGCACAACGAGTTTGAACGATGATACAGCGATCCCTGCTTCAGAGTTGTATCGTACCTATTGGGCTATTGACCCTAATTATGATGCATTTACAGCTGGTGCCTTAGAAAACTCTCAAGCTACTTCCACCGATCGGACAACGATTAAGTATTGTTTAGAGAATACATTTAATGTTTTAAATCAGAAGATTCAAAGTACTACTTGTGCTATTGTTGGTGTTCAGTTATTTACAGCAGATAATGACGCAGCACCTACCAAGTATACTCCTATGACAGATTTTTATACTGTCGATTCTGATCCTACAGTTGTATATGATAAAACGACTGTCGAGAAATTGATTCTTGCCCGATATGTTGCTCAAAACGCTTCGGATTTGAAAACTCATATTTCTGGTACAGTCAGTGCACAGGATTTATTGACAGTATCAGAAACTTCTTCTGATGCGGGTGTTGTTTCTTATACCGTAACAGCTAAAGCTGATAGCCGTTGGACGACTACACCTACGACAGAACAGTTAGAAAATTGGAAGAGTGGAGTGGAAGTTAAAGATTTAGAGCATGTTAAGAATGGTATTAATTACTATTATGTTCCAATTCGTCATTTTGATAATAATGAGACACCTTGGTCTGCTGATGGTAAAATTAAATCTTATCCAAATGATGATGGTAAGGCAGAACAAAACTGGCTAGGTCGATATGGTGTGCTTCGTAATAACTGGTATGAAATCAGTGTTTCCGGCATAAAGGGATTTGGACATGCTACAATACCTGATTTGAGTAATATTCCGGATGATGATGATAATTTGAAGGAGTATGTATCTGTCAAGATCAACGTCCTTTCTTGGGCTAAGCGTACACAGGGAGCAACTCTCGGTGAGTAATATAAAACGATAAATATAGAAAACTATAATTGATTAGCGATATGATAGCGCAGAAGATAAATAAATGGTTAAAGGGTGTCATGGCAGCTGCCATGACCCTGACCGTCGCGACCTCATGTCACGATATGTGGCACCAGGATTACAGCGACTGTCCTAATGGTGTATATGTGAAGTTTAAGTATGATTATAACCTCCAGCGTGCCGACATGTTCAACGACCATGTTGGACAGGTAACGCTGTATGTATTCGACGAGAACGGAAACTATATAACCCAACAGACCGAGACGAATTCTGCGCTATCATCGCCTCTCAAAGACCCAAATTATGTGATGCACGTCGAGAACCTGCAGCCAGGTAAATATCAGTTCCTTGCCCTTGCCGGACAGAATGCATACGCCGACCAGTTAACTTCAAGCCGCGCCAAGTTCGTTCGTACCGCTCCATCGGCTACAGGAGATAAGATGCAGAAATTGGAAGTGAATCTCGACCATGAAAATAGGGGAGAGTATGATGAGGTTGTCAACAACAGCCTTCCTCTCGATACCCTCTGGCATGGTAAACTGCTGGAGGCAGTAGAGGTATCATCTTCAAAACCTTCTTATGCAACCATCCCTCTGGTGCGTGATACCAAGAAGATCAATGTGGCGCTTCGTGACCTTGACTCTCCACAGGATATGGATGTCAACGACTACACGATGACCATCGAAGACCACAATGCCCGCATCCTTTGGGATAACTCTCTCGATGAGAGCCGTAAACTCATTTATACCCCTCATGCTACATGGAATACAGTAGATGAGGACGAGCAGGGCAAGATAGCCCATGCAGACTTCATGACTTCCCGCATTCTGAAGCACGAAGATTACAACCTGGATGGCCGACTCCTGATTAAGAGTAAGGAGACTGGAAATACAGTAGTCAATGTAGACCTGCCAGACCTCTTGAGTCGTCTTCGCACCAGCGAGGAGTACAGTTACAGTGCACAGGAATTCCTAGACCGTGCCTACGATTACAAGCTTCAGTTCTTTATCCAGGGTGGCAAGCTCAAGTATTGCTATATCACCATCAGCGTGAATGTACTGAGTTGGAGTAAGCGCATCCAGTTCGAAGAACTCGAAAAATAAGTTCTACCAGGTTTCATGGTAAGCCGATAAAAATAAAGATAGTGTATGTTTAAGATGAAAACGATAATCCTCTCATTGCTAACCCTTTTGCTGGTGATGTCGTTCGCATCCTGTGCGAGCGACACTACTAGCGATTTGCCTGTTGAGAATGACAATAGCAAGGTGTTTTTGTCAGTTTCAATAAACGTAGCTGGTGAGGAATCAGAAACAACAAGAGCTGAAGATTATATTTTTGAACCAACACCTTTTGGAGGAGAAGATGGTAATGGCGATCATAAAGGCGAAACTTATGAGCGAACAGTAAATAATATGTCAATGTTGTTCTTCCATTCTGAGAAGGAAGATTTGACAGATGGCGATGTTACTATAGATAATGTAATCTATTTTCCAACTGTAACTCCTGATGGCAAACGTACTATAGCAGTTGAAGTTGATCCGAAGTTTTTGAAAGATACCAGTCTTCGTTTCCTGGTCATCGCTAATGTTGGTGATTTGTCAGATTATCGTGGTCGTAAGTTATCAGCAGTGCGAGATCAGTTGATTACTGATGTTTTTAAGCGCACCGATGATGCTACCTTTACCAAAAAAGGAGAATTAGCTGGCTATTCTACCTTCGTGATGTCTTCCCGTGGACAGAGCTCTTTAACCATAAAGTCTGGTAGTGGAACAAAAAGTGACCCTTACCTTATCAATCATGAGATAGAGCGTTTGGCTGCAAGAATAGATATTATGCCTCATGTGCAGCGTTATAAGTTAGATGATAAGACCCACCATTGCAAATATTGCTATAATGTCACTCAGGGTTCTGACGTAATTGGTGGCTTTGTACTTGAGTACGTTCGTCCTTATAATGTATTAACTTCTAAGGAATATGTCTTTAGACGTACTGCCACGGATAATACATTGTCTAATTTGACGTATCTTGGTCTGGAAAAAGAAGATGGAAATAAGCAGAATACTAATTATGTGGTGGATCCTACCTCTCTAAATAAGAGCGAGGCTACTTTTAAATATCCTAAGAATACAAATGAGTATTGGGAAAAGGATTCTTATGATCCTTTTTATCAGACTCGTGATGCAGGAAAGACTCATACGTATTCTAACAATCCTAGGGCTAGTGCTGAAAATCCCTACAATCCGGAGACGGCTTATTATATCCTCGATTACGTAAAAGAGAACACCTCTTTTGATAATAATGAGAAATATGCTACAGGTCTTGTCTTTAAGGGTAAGTATTATGAGGCAGAAGACTGGGATGCAGCAAAAAAAGAGCCAATAGCTGGTCATGAATCGAAAGGTAAAGATAAGGCTTACACCTACGTCATTCGCCATAGCGACCCAACGGGAAATGGTACAACTAATGATATAATGCATTACGGCATAGTCCGCAATAACATTTATCGCGTTCGTATCGACGGAATTACCGGTAAGGGACCGGATGGAATGAAGGTAACCCTCAACGTGAGAAAATGGGCAACCTATACTCACGACGAGACTACAATGTAAAAACGAAACAAATAGATAAACAGAAAGTATAGTTTGAAATTAAACTTTCAGAGAAAATGAAAACGATTAGAACGATACATACGGCATTGATTCTGATGGTGCTAGCCTTAATCTCGGCTTGCTCCACAGATAGTGCTGACCCTATATTGGGAGGCAGTGGAGGCGATAACCAAGGCGACAAGATTACCGTCCACATGACTCTTTCTACAGCTCCTTCTTCCGGAACCAGAGCTACGTTGTCATGGAATGATGGCGTAGATGCAGAAAACATGAAGAGCTGGGTAGTAGCCTTTGTGAAAGACAACAAGGTTGTTTCTTTTGCAGAGAACAACAACGTATCGGATAATAATCGTATAAAGGATGAAGTCACAATCAAGGATCTTCCTAAAGGAGAAGCTACCTATCAGGTTTATTCCTTTGCTAATCTAACAGCCGCAGAACTAGGTATCTCTAAAGGTGCAGAAGTTCATTTAGACAACATGAATTGGAAGATGAATGGCAATGGATTCAATGTGAATGCCACAGACTGCAAAGGTATTCCAATGAGCAATAAGCAGGAAGTAACGGTAGATGCTACAGGCAATCCAACCCAAAAAGAACTTTGGGTAGTAAGAATGCTGGCAAAGGTTACATTAAAGTTTAAGAATCCAAGTTCTACAGATTTGGTAATCAATGATATTACCATCAGCGATATTACAAAGAACAGTAGTGAGAATGGAGATAAGGAGAATATCAAACTGCTGCCAAAGCATTCTGGTGCAGATAAAGATGAGGTTACATGTATTCCAAATTTGGTAGAGCAGGCTGCAACGGAGAATTATACTTATAAGTTGTCTCCTACAGTGACGATACCAGCAGGTACTACGGATTATAATGAGATTTCATTCTATGTGAATGAAAGCGCAGCGGGCAATACTTCCAAGTATTTCATCATCAACCTGAATACTTCAGCAGGAATCAAGCGTTACGCTCTGTTCCAGGATTGGAAAACGATAGCTCGCAACGACCATCACATTCTGCCAATCTCATTAGATGATTACAAGTTGAAGTTTGATGTTCAGTCCTTCACAGCCATCGGTCTCTATCCATCCATAAGAGATAACGGAACCACTCTTTCCTACACCTGTTATTACCCGGAAGAGGAATTCCATATCCAGCCAAAGGTAGTAAAGGCAAGTGATGACTCAGAGGTAACTGGTATCGATAATACCAAAGTAGGGTGGCAGTTAATCAAAGAAGAAGATATGGCTGATGAAACAGCTAATGCCAAGTTGGTGTTTAAAACCCTTCCATCATGGAATACAACCACTGGCTATTTCGAAGGTATCTTCAATGATGACAAAGCAGACAAGCAGAGCGCCCTCTACAAGGTCACAGTACCTGTGCCAGGTGCCTCAGGAAAAGAACTTATATATAAGATACTTTTCACCAAGGATTTGAGAAGCTATGCTGCTCGTAAATATACGAGACATATTTATAAATATAAATAGAATAATATACTTATATTAAAAAACATTGAAGCTTATGTTTAAGTCTAAGATTTTTAATAGTGTAATGAGATATATGTTGGTAGCAATGCTTGCATTGCTGCCAAATGCTATATGGGGACAGAATGTCTTTTTAAATGATGTACATAAGGTTAACATTAACTTATGTGACATCATGTGGAAGAATAATGCTTTTGCATACGATTATGCTTTGATTTATTTTAAAGATAAAGATGGCAATCAAGTTTCTTTAGATAATTTTGGCTTAGCTCGATGGGGAGATCCTTCTCCTGAATATATTTCTAATGTTTATAATAGCGGTAATGGAGTTAAGAAAGTTGGAAATTATTATATGTTTTCACAGAAAGATTATACATGGAATAATCAAGAAAAACTTTATAATTTTACCTTCTTTAATACCATATTAAACTTATCTGGGTATCAAATTATATTTAAGGCATCAAATACAAATGATTTTGAGTCTGATAAAGAAACTTCTGATATTACTATAACTTATCAGCTTTATTCTCAGAGTGATGTTGATGATGTAACTTTCACCACGGCAAATGATCCTACTTCGGTGAAATCTACTTATGCTTTAAAAGAAGGAAACAAATGTATCTTCAGTGGCGCTTCTGTATATGATGAAATAAAAAAGATTTTAGAAGTTTCGTCTAAAGAAGATATTAAGGACTTCTATATACGTTGGACTATAAAACATACAGATGACTCCAAAGTAGATAATCTTACTGTCTCTTCAGGAAAAATACAGAAGCGTAATGATTTTGACTATATTTACTTTAATAATACAGGTTCCTCAATTCAAGCAAAAGACTTGGATGTTACCTTAGTGTTGCCTAGTAGTGAGTCTTGGGATAACATAAAATTATCTTATGTTATTTCCAAAAATGTCTCTGAATTGACTACTAAATATGGTGTTGTTGAGAAAGAGCCAACTTTGGATGCATTGTATAATATTACGTTGGAAACAAAGTACAACATGCCTTTCAATCATTATGTAGGCCATGCTAATACTGCATTTGACGAAAAGGGTATGCAGCAGACTGCTGAATGGGAGTACTATGTCTATGTGAAAGATGCTAATGAGCAAGTAGAGTTAGTGCTGCCATTCGACAAATATGAAAATGGAATAGGATCGGGATCGCCACTTGAGCCACGAGGTTATTTCAGATGGTATGATTTTAAAACAGATAAAGCTAATGATAATTTAAGTCCAGTTACAGGGACCGGAGCATCAACTCTTCTGAATCATATTGTATCGGGAAGTAATGATTATGGCCTGTTTGCTTTCAATATTCCTCAAGACCCTGTTAGTAAGAATGTTGGTGTTACATATACTGCACCTGCAGGAGCTTCATCTGATGAATGGGCTGGTGAAGATATTGCCTGTGATATAAGCCGTTATATTGATGGTTTGGATGCAACAAAAACTTATCTGGTACACGAGCCTACGCTCTCTATCAGATACATTTTCCATATCCGTTCTGCCAAGCAGTTAGCAGACAATATTATGAATACGGCTATTGGAAAAAATACTCAAAGAGCAGGTTATAGAACTTATGAGGATGGAAAGTATTTGACTGTTGGCATGAAGGATGCAAGTTCTACTTTGACACTTCGACTGGATTTATCAGATGCAAAGAAATATTATTTCCATCCATTGGCTGATGGTATATATGAGAACGATGGAGCTTTTTCGGGTTTCACTAAACGAGTATATTATGTATATGAAAAGGACAAACTCGTAGAATCCAACTTCGATAAAACAAAATTATGCCATGCAACTAAGATAGAATGGTGGGCATATGATAAGACCAAGACCTATTGTCTATGTTTAGGTACAAAGACCGACCGTTTCTTTGATTTGAAGATGAAAGATCTTAACACAAGCTGGATGTCTGTATATAAAAGTGGGGCTAATAAGACTTTTACATTTACCTATGGAGATCCTGTATTCATAGTTGCATATGCAATGGATGATGACGGAAACCGTTGTCCTATTGCCAACTTTGATGTTCGATTCATGAATAATCATCCGATGACTAAAGAGGAGATCGTTAAAAATGGATTGAATCACAGACTTATTAGTTATCTTGACGAGCATTATAAAATGGCTACTAAGCCAATTACATTTGATGATGATGATGTAGAACAAACATTGGCAGCTCCTACAACTCCAGATAACAACCAGGACCGTTTACCATCTAAATGGGATCGCCGTGCTTATAGTTTCGTATATCGTGATTTGATTGACTACGATGCTACTAATTATAATGGTTTGAATAAAATCGGTCATTCTCCACTTCATGGAGATTATTGCTTGTATAAGTCTGCCAATGTTGATGGTGCTTCCGGTAATGGTGAGTCACTTAAAGATGGATATCTTTGGTGGCAAAGTGGAATGTTACATGATAAGACTTATGAGATAACCAATGGTTCTCAGTATGGCCACTTCCTCTATGTGGATGCATCAGACGAAAGTAGAAAAATCGCCGCTGCAGATTTCACGGCAGATCTCTGTACAGGACAGCAACTTATCTTCACAGCGGGTGTTGCTGACATGACTAAAGAGTATACTAAGCCACAGATTATGTTTAAACTATTTGGTGTTAAAAGAAATGTCAATAATGATATTGTTGAAAAACACCTGATACATAGTTTTTCGTCTGGTGATTTTAAGACTAATGTAGAAAAATTGCAAACAACAACTTGGTACCAGGTATATGGTAAGATTACTTTGCAAAAAGAGTCAAATGTAGAGCAGTATTCAGATTTCCGACTGGAGATTGATAATTACTGTAACAATACTGATGGTGCCGACTATGCCGTAGATGATATCCGTATGTATCTTGCACCTGCTAAGGTCCAGGTGATTCAGGAAAAACCGGCATGTGGTGGCGCTACAACTGGAACCATCAAACTGAAGATACGTGCTATCCACGAGACCTTGAATGCGATTTTGGGACATAAAGATACAAAGATCTATTTCAGATTTGTGGGTGAAGATGGAAAACCTGTAACGGGCGATGGATTTTATTCATACACCTTAACGGATAAAAAGAATGGTACAAAGAATAATGTTCCTGGCACAGAATATGGTACTGTTGATGTATACGATTCAGAGAAAACCTGTAAGAACTTTGAAATCGATGGTACTAATATGATTGAGCAAGATAGTGAAGGTGAAACCTATATTGTTATCAGCAATAAAGACTATCCCCTTGAAGTGGGGAAGAAGTATTACGTATCTGTATCTACTGGCAATCCTGCTGAAGACAAGGCTAATTGGGGCACACCTGCTGAAGTCTGCTCGGTATATAGTAACTGGTTTGAAATGATTAGCCAGACTCCTATCATTACAGATGTCAAAGGTAATGTCGTAACGGATTATAAAATTCCTTGCGATCAAGCTGGCAACTATGATGTGAAAATCAAGGGACAGTTGACTACAACCGATCCTAATAGTGGCGGTAAGATAACATTGGATAATGTGGAGTTCTTCTGGTATATTAATGATCCTGCTGTAGCTTCCAACAAGCTGAACGAAACAGCCAGCAACACAATCACTATCAGCAAGGAAAAGCTTCCTTTGGGTGAAACACATAAAATCTTTATGTTGCCAAAAGGAACTGAGAATTCAGATGGTTATATTCCATACGAAATCAATGGTAAGACCTATCTGTTGTGTTCTGCTGCAACACCCGTCCAATTGCGTGTCATGAAGGATGGACCACAGCTTAACTTCGGTTTCAATGATGTGGATTATCCATTCAATGATGGCAGTTATGAGGCATCGCTTCGCATCGGTTTGCCACAGCTGAAGAAGTTGAAGAATACAGGGTTCCTGGAGATTCCTCTTCATAGTGCTACTATGGGTGATGGAAATGCTATCACTTCGCCACTTACCTTCGTCGATGATAGTGGCACTTCTGCAGTTACTTCAGATAAGGTAATGGTAGCATACACGAATGACCCGTTATGGACAACTGCCATGCTGAATACCCAGGTTGCCACATTGCAGAGTACAGAGTTGCCTGCTTTTGATAAAACGACTCAAGCTACCCTCAATATCAAGTTCTCTGACGCTGCCGTAGAGAATTTCCACGAGGGCTACTGGTATGAGTTCAGATTCGCTTACGAGAAGAGAGCAGCTTCTGCGGGAACTACCAACTGCCCTGGCGAGTCTTATCTCAAGGTGAAGATAGTACCGGAGTTCATTACCTGGACTCCTACGGCGGATGGCGGTATGAATGCCAACTGGAATAATGATGATAACTGGCATCGCTCTTCTTCTACTGAATTGTATGATAATGAGTATAAAGATTATCTGGCTTATGGAAGCAGTATGTCGGGTACGCCAATTTCTGAAAAGGATATTCCTACTCAGAACAGCTATGTGCCAATGAAGTTTACCAAGGTAACCATCGGCAATCTGAAGGGTTTGCCATTCCCTGACCTCGGTAATGTGGTTTACCGTAGCACCAATAAGATTGCTACCAAGCTGACTAACGGTAAGGGTAATGAGGCTACAAAGTATATCCAGTATGATATTATGACTTACTGGGATGAAGCAGCTGCTGATAAGGGATTGGAAGCAGGTAATCTGAAGTGCGAGAAGTTCTATGGCAATACCTGCCATCAGATTTACTTCAAGCCTCAGGGCGAGCTTCGCGACCAGTGCTATCTGGTATATGACAAGGCTTGGGTAGAAAAGGAGCTGGAGCCTAACAAGTGGTACACCATGGCTTCACCTCTGCAGTATATCTACGCCGGCGATATGTATGTGCCAGCAAGTGATGGTCAGCAGACGACCAAGGCATTTACGGATATCAAGTTTGATGATAAGGCTGCTGATGGTACTGCTACGTATAGCCGAAGCAAGTATCCGGTTTATCAGAGAGCTTGGATGAAGAGTGGAGTAGAGGAGATTACACCTAATGGTAATTATTCCGCTTCTCATTATCCTACTGGTGCTGTTACTGGAAATGTTGATATGAATCTCGGCTACTGGAGCCACGTATATAATAAGGTGGACGAGAGCTATGCCGCAAATGGAACCTTCGGTGGCTTCTCTATTAAGGCGGGTAATGCGCTCTTGCCGAAGAGACCTACAGATGGTACTCCATTGCCAAAGGCGCTCCTCCGTTTGCCAAAGGAAGATACCAGCTATCAGTACTTCGATTATAACGGAAATGTGAACTCTTCAAGCGAAACTTCGGTTACGAAGGATCCTAAAGGTCGTGGCAGACTTCTCGTTGCTTTCAATAACGATGAGAAGCATCTCGCAGAGAAGACTCAGAGTTTAGGAACAGATAACGCCAGCGGATTCTATCTCGTAGCCAATCCATATACCTGCTCTATCTCGATGGCTAAGTTCTTCGAGGCTAATACTGGTTTGCAAAAGGCAATATGGATGGTAGAGAATGGTGAGGTGAAGGCGATTTCCAATGCAGAATTGGATAAGCAGAACTACGCAATCCAGCCTACCCAGTCGTTCTTTGTCAAGAAGAAAGAAGGCGAAACGGTAGAAAATGTAAGGTTCACTTCTACGATGTGTGTTGACCGCACCATTACTCCTGGCCTGCAGATGGCATCTGACTATGTAAAGAGCATTGAAGCAACGACAGAGAATTCAAACGGCCAGACGTCTAGGGCACGCATTGCTTTGCGTCCGGAGGCTTCTGCCGACTATGATGACCAGGAGGATGTGGATCTCTTGTATGATCAGAACCTCAAGGATGTTCCGCAGGTTTATACCGTTGCCGGCAACGAGGCGGTGGCTGTGAATGCAGTTCCTGAGTTGTCCTGGATTCCGCTCGGTATCGTGAGCCAGCAGGCTGAAGAGGTTTCACTTACCCTGAAGGGTGTGAACAAGCTCGATGCGCCGGTTTATCTCTACGATGCTGCATCGGCAAGCTTTACGGAAGTTCATGAAGGCGAGGCTGTGAAGGTGAAGGCGGGTGACCACGGAAGATACTTCCTCACCCAGACCCGTACCTCAACCGGCATCGACCGCATGGAGGCTGAAGAGCAGAGCGCACCGGTGAAGGTTTACTCACCAGCTGCAGGCATGATCGTTGTTTCTGCCTTGGGTAGTGAGAAGCTCGACAGGGTTCAGGTATTTACATTGGATGGCAAGATGGTTCACAGTTATCAGTTGCCTGCCAAGCAGAGAATGATTCTGCGAGTTCCATCCGGCATTTACATCGTGAAGGCATCTACCCAGTCCTGTGCTCAGGCTAAGGGTCAGAAGATTTCAGTAAGATAGTATATTCTGGTTTTTAAATATCAATACTTATTTTTTAAATACCCACATTATCTGATACCTTACTATATATAGGGGCATCTTTGTTTCTTTGGTAGAGACGAAGGTGTCCCTATCATTTTTATTATTTTTTTTAACACGCATAATTTGCTAGTTTCCAACAATTATCTTATATTTGCAAAGAGTTTCTGTGTCTCTTATGTAGAGATTCAGATGAACAACATCAAAAAACGAACTTGATTCGCATGATGAAAGAGACAAATATACACTTACAGGTTACGTCCACTATTGCAGGGGACGACGGCGAAGCCGTGGCAAAAAGTGAACAAAACGCTAAGAAAAAGGTTCCGGAAAAGCCTAATGAAGGGCTTGAAAAACCTGCTGATGCAGGATGGTATGTGGCTGTAGTGAGAGTGAATTGTGAAACGAGAATAGCTGATTCTATACGAATCAATCTTAATCACAATCATGTTTGGTTTGATTACTGGATTCCCAAGGTAAAAGTAGTTTATATAGACAAACGTTCCAATAAGCGAAAAGTGAAAGAAAAGCTATTTCTTTCCACCTTTATCTTTTGCAATGTTTCTCCGAGACAACTTGACAAAATCCGCTTCCGTTCGGATGTGTACAAGATGCTGACGATGCCAGGTCAAAGGAAAATATATCAAATTCCCGACCAGGTTGTTGCCAACTATCGATATTTTGTAGAGAATGATGAAGAACCTGTCACTGCTGCCCCTGTTCCTTTGAAGAAAGGAATCAAAGTGCGAGTGGTAGCAGGTAGTATGAAAGGTGTGGAAGCATACGTACAGAGTTATAATGGCAAGAAAGCCGTCATCGGCAGCGAAATCAAGTATATCAGTGGTGCAACGCTTACGATAAGTAGAAATTTACTCGAAGTCGTTGAAGAAGATTGAGTTGTAGATTGATCTTGTTGCATAAAAATGGAAACGTTGGTATACATTTTTGAAGTTTCATGGAAAACCCTTATCTTTGCACCTAAAAAAGGAGATACAATTATGAATACAGCTACATATACATTAGATGTCCCTGCAACCGATATTTCTCTTTTCAAATCATTGATTAAGAAATTCGGGTGGGTTGCCAAAAAGCAAAAAGCCCCTAAGGCTTGTAGATTAGACAAGGCATTAGAAGCAGCAAAGAATGAAAAACTCTTTGCTACTAATGATTTGGATGAATTAATGAAGAGTCTTGCTTTAACCGATACAGGTACACATAGTGACATTTTTGGCTGTTAGCCCACTAATATGAGTTATCTGAGTAAAATGTTATAGTAAAGCGGTCCCAGCCCGCACAACCATGGCGAGGGCTTTGATGCCCCGCCAACCTTAGAGCGTAGCGGTTCTGAGCACCGAGTAGGGCGGTTACATCCTTCCTTTCTGAGAAGGGTTTCTGTCCCCTGTGAGGGGAACCGAAAGGGTCGTAAAGCCTATTGTGGCTTGGTTAGGATGTGGAGCTCCCTTTGGCTAAAGGGAGACGGAGGGATTCGAAAAAATCGTACTTTTGTCGCTAAAATGTATGATTATGGCAAACGATAATAATATACAGCCAGTGGCTGATGATTCACAGATAGTGCTCTATCAACCAGATGAAAGTATTTCTCTCCAAGTAAAAATAGAAGAAGATACGGTATGGCTTACGCAAGCTCAAATGGTGGAACTTTTTGGTTCTAGTAAAGCTAATATTAGTGAGCACATTACTAATATTTATCAGCAAGGAGAATTGGTGCAGTCGGCAACTGTTCGGAAATTCCGAACAGTTAGAAAAGAAGGCAATCGTATGGTTACACGTAATATGGATTACTATAATCTTGATATGATTATATCAGTCGGCTTTCGTGTAAATAGTCATCAAGGTATTCGCTTTCGTCAATGGGCTAACAACGTCTTGAAGGAATATCTTCTTCGTGGATATGCTGTACATCAGCAGATGCTACAAATGGAGCAACGTATTGATAGCAAACTTATGTTGCAGCATGATGAGATGCAACGAATAAAGGATACCCAAGCCAAGCAGCAACAGCAACTCGATTTCTTTATTCGGACTTCGACCCCTCCTGCAGAGATGGTCTTCTTCGAAGGCGATTTCTATACAGCAAGAGTTGCTTTGGAGAACCTTGTTCGTTCTGCCAATCATCGAGTAATCATCATAGATGGCTATGTTTCATCGCTAACCCTGAGTGTGTTAGATGTTCGTAAACCAGAAGTTTCAGCGACTGTTTATACTGCAGGTGTAGGTCAAGGAATGCAACGTCTCATGGATGTGCATGACCGCCTCTTCCCCGATAATCATATAGATATTAGAAAATGGCGAAACGAGTCCCATGACCGCTGGCTTATTATAGATGACCGCCTCTATCATTGTGGTCATTCATTAAATGCCAATGGCGGTCATAAGATTTCCGCCATAACCCTGATGGGAACCTCCCCAGAAGTAATCCTATCAAAAGTAGAATAAAAAATAATATTCCTCATTCGAGCGGCGACAAGTGCAGAGCGATACTGCAATGAGGAACAATTCAGGCGGTCCCATCCCGCAAAACCTGGCGCAGACCTTTGATGGTCCGCCAACCTTATAGCGTAGCGGTTCTGAGCACCAAAGGGCTGCCTAAATGGTAGCTTGGGCAATACCAATTAATAATATGTTTTTTTGAAAAAATATAGGATGTGCTAACTGCTGAAAATTAGTAATTACGTTCTAACGGTGATTTACTAAATGCCAATAAATATTTCTTTACTTCCTGCAAGTTATGGTGATTGTATCTTCGTCTCATCAGATGGATATAATATTCTGATTGACGGAGGTATTGCTCAGACTTATCAAGATTTACGTGATAGGCGAAATTCTGATAAGCCATTAAAGCTATTTATTGAAGACCTCAAAAGCAAAGATTTGCATATTGACTTGTTGATTGTAACACACGTTGATGAGGATCATATTGGTGGAATTAAAGAGTGGTTTGAATATGACTATCCTGATGATAATTTTGTTCGAGAAATATGGATGAATGATGATGTAGAATTAGAAGATACTTCAAATCTGCACCATTCTCCAGCTCAAGCAGGATGTCTTCTTGATATGTGGAGAAAGAAAGGACGTGAATACTGTAGCGACATTGTACAAGGAGTGGAGTGTGACAGAGGTCCTTTCCATATTAAAGTGTTGGCACCATTAGTAAAATATAGGAATAGTATAGCGAAGAAAATTAGTTATACACTTCAACATTCTGGAACAGACAATGGTACTGACAATATAACTATAAAGGATTTGGTTGCTAAACCATGGGTAAATAAAGGTATAACCAAAGAGAACCGTTCTTCTATAGCTTTGGAATTATCTACAGCGGATGGATGCAAGGTTTTGTTATTGGGAGATGCTCATATAAAAGATGTAATGAAAGGACTTAAGCTTTTCTATCCAAATCAATCTACATCTTTACAATATGATAGCATAAAGTTATCTCATCATGGAAGCAAGAATAATTTCAATCCAAAATTCTTAGAATTGGTTGAGGCAAAGGAATATCTTGTTTCAACAAATGGCGATAAATTTGGACATCCAGATAAGGAGGTTATAGCTCAAATAGTAGCTAAGACAAATTCTCGAATAGGATTCAATTATAGGGAAAGAATGGAAAGTCTGTTTATAGAACAAGATTACCAAGATTTTCCAAATTTGAAAGAACGCATATTTGTAACTTCATGGGAAATATAGATTGTAAAGAGGCAATGATAGACCAAATAAAGGCGCATTGGTTGGTTAGAGTTAATGAAGGAACTGGCATAATTGTATCACCATTAGATGAACACATACTCTATATCTTCACATGCAAGCATGTTATTAAAGACAAATTACTATCAAAAGAAAGTATTTCTGTAGAATATGATGAACATACATCTGGGAAAAATCATACTTTTAAAATAGATGCTGTTGTGTTATCTGATGATGAACAAAATGATGCTGCTATTCTTGTTGCCAAGAGAGATTTCGACAGCATCCCTCATTTGTATCCTTCAACAACAGATAGAGTTGATTGCTTTCATATAGGATTTCCACATAATAGGGTAACTGCTCAAGATAATTTTCAGAATGCTTTAGTCCTGAACATTTGTAACTTTGATGGAATTTCAGATGACAGTATGATAGAATACCAAAGTCAAATTCCAGCTAAAGGTTTAGAGTTGGCAGGTATGTCTGGTGGTGGCATTTTCAATAAAGATGGAAAACTGGTTGGAATCCATACACAGTCTTCTATGTCCGACACCAAAGAAATGTTGGGAAAAGAAGTTATGATACCAGTCTCTTTTTATCTTAAATTAATAGAACAGAAAGGACTGTCTCCTGTTTTGGAATATGATTTGCAGAAATTTGGAGATATGGTAGGCTGGGTATTTGATTTTGAAGGTCAAAATCAAAAATATGTAGCTAAAAAAGCCTCTCAATTTCTGTGTGACATTGATGAATACAAGACTATAGTTCAAAAATGGTCACCTCTGAAGATTTTTAAAGTATTGAAACAGAATAAAATAATCAATTCTGAAGTCAATATAGAAAGCTTAAACCAAAAACATTGGCAAGCCTTTACTTTGTTTGTCGTAGGTATTATTGCATTTCTTAAATTAGACGAAAGTGATGAAGAAAAGGCTATAATTAATCTTTATAGTGATTTTCATTATTGCTATTCAGAAGATGTGTTAGACGTTTACGATGTCAGAGAAAAACTTGATGCTAAACTTGTTGTTGGAAAATTTAAAGGTGCATATCTTGTAGTCGGAGGTTTAAATAAAACGGTCTTTTATGGAAGCTATGTTGCTCGTGAAGGACAGGTCCCTTATATCAATAAAGCTGAAAGAATTTCAGAGAATGATATATCAAGGTCTCGAAGTGTTGTATTTAACAAGATGGTCATTCTCAACAACAATATATTTGAATCGGCCGTTGAAGATTGTGCAAACAATCAAAATATAGATAAAGTCTCAATCGAGCATTATCGAGAGAAATTAAAAGAAGTAATTAATGTGTAATTATGGAAATCTCTTTTGATGAAATACTTAATGTTGATTCTTTTGGGGTAGGTCAGAATATAATTGTGGCAATGACCCCAAAACTTACACAGGAAGAGTTGGAAGAAAATTGGCGTCACTTTAGAAATAGAATGAGCCATGAATACCAAATGGGAGATATTAGTGAATTCACTCGTTGGAATTTCTACCTCTTCTATGTTGTGGAAGACAAAAATAAGATCGACCGTAATTTAAAATACAAAGTAGAACACGATACTATATCATCACGTAAGATAGTTGTTAGTGCAGAAGAAGCCAAAAATGGAGTACAAGCTTTAATAAACAAATACATAAAGTTTGTTGTAGAAGGTATGACTCCACATCATAATGTAGAAGAATACAAGCGTAATGCAGAACTGATGACATTGTATACCAAATATGAAAATCAAGAAGATTAACATACATGCATTCCGTCTCTTCAAGGATGAGTCTGTAGATTTTACTGCCAAAAGAGATGCAAACTCTTTGGCAAATCTTGTAGCTATATATGCTCCTAATGGATTTGGAAAGACTAGCTTTTTTGATTCTATGGAATTTTGCATAACTGGCAAAATACATCGTTTGGATAAAGCTGTAATTTCTGATGATGTGAAGGAAGATAAAAAGCAGGCAGGCAATAAGTCTTTCATTCACAATAAAGACTTCCCAGGAGAAAAGGTTGCTTTAAAAATGGAGTTTGATGATAGAGAACCTGTCGAAAGGACCTGTTGCTCTGACGAAGAATATAAAATTTTGGAAGGTAATGGAGAAAACACATTCTTTTCAAATGCTATTCTTTCGCAAGATTTCTTTTCGGAATTTATTTCAAATAAGAATGCTAAAGATCGTTTTGAAATATTTACGAGGAATTTTAAAGAAACTGAAGGGCTGCTTGAGTATAGACGTTGGCTAAAAGGAAGTAGGACAAGTCTATCCAAGCAAATTGGTAGTTTATCAAGCCAAATCAAAAGCAAGCAGTCTTTAATAGATAAAAAGGTTTCAGAAATAGATTTGGATTCTCTTTTTGAAACAGTTAATAAAGACTTGGTTGCCATTGATTGTGAGGATTTAAAAGTGAATGGCTCTTCCTCGGAAAAACAGCTGCAAGATATATTATGCAAAGCTGAGGTAAATAAGGAAAAGAGTTGTACACGGATAGATAAGGTCAAAACTTTGTTGTCTGCTCACTTGAAATTAAAGAATAGTGTTGATGGTGTTCTGGGCTTGTATCAGTTGCCTCAGATAGAGGAAAAACTAAAACAACTGAATAAAGATAAAGTAGAAATAGACAAAGAGCTTTCTCTTGTAAACCGATATGAAGAGTTACAGCATCTTTTGGAATCTGCTCAGAAATTACATGCAGATACTAAACAAGAAAGTGAAAAACTCCACTATTTAGTTGATACTTTCGAGGAGTATAATAGGCTTATTCTATCAATAACAGAAAAAGAATCTGAGATTTCAAAACTTAAGGTGTCTATTGATAGCATATTAGAACAAAAGAAAGTTTTTCTGTCTTCTTTGTTGAGAGAGCAAGAGAATTTGGCGAAGGAGGAATGCCAAGATAAAACTCTTTCTGAGTCGTTGGTTGTACTGCATAGCCGCTATGAGAGAATGACTTTGTTGAATCAGCGATATGATGATAATACAAAGAATTTGACACTTGCAATATCCAATAAGGAAGATTTGGAGAAAAAACTAACAGATCTTCGTATCTTGTCTGGTAAGTATCACGAACTCTATGCAACGTTGACTGAAAGAAAAGTTGATTTTAGCGATGGATTGTTTATTGAGGAAAAGCAAAGGTTACTTGATTTGCAGGCACAGATAAAATCTAAGCGGCATGATATAGATTCTGTAAATAGTGATATTGAGAAGAAGAGCCAATATCAAGATGAAATAGAAAAGCTCGTTATAAGTTCAAGAGAGATGCTGTCAAAAATAGGAGGTAGTGTGTGTCCGTTATGCGGATATGACTATCATTTACACGAAGCTCTTCTTGATAGTATATCCTCTAATACGATTATAGATAAATCGTTGGACGATGACGCAAGAAAGAGAGATGCTTTGATTAAAGATGTGGATTTGTTGATAAGTAAGAAGGAACAACTCTTTACTACTATAATTGCATCTGTAGATGATCAGATACAGAAAAATAAGCAGGACGTAATCGGAAAAGAGCAAGATATAGAAAAAGTTAAATTACATATCTCTGAATTATCCAATATTTTGGATGCACTCCAAAAGGAACTTGAGGACAAGTATTCTGACTTAAAGGATATTACTGAAGAAAACAAACGTATAAAGTTGGAGCAAGCTAAAGCATCTAATTTGGAAGCATTAGAAGCAACAAGAAAAGCTATCGACTCTTTCATAAATAAAATATCTTCTTGCGAAAAGCAAACTTCAGATGTAAATGAAAAGATTAGCCAATATTTGAGAGCTATTGCTAATGTTAAATCAACAAACCTTTATATAAAATATGTGGAATTGGCAGGCAAGAGCGATGTAACAACCGCAGATATAGAAAGATGGCAGGAACAAGATCAAGAGAAATCAAATGCAATTTCTCAATATACAGTTTCTATTGATGCTTATAAAAAGGAGTTGGCAGATTTGAAATCACGCAATATTTCTTTGCAGAATGTTGATATTCTTAGTTTGAAGCTAAAAGAATTGACAGACTCTATTTATGCTTTTCAAAAAAACAAAACAGATGTCTTCAATTATTTGGAACAAGAATGTCGTATTGAAAATTTGACGAGAGAAACAACAGGAGATGATGTAATTGCTTTGTTTGAATGTAGCCTTTCAAATAGTAAGGCATTGCTGGAAAAGGAAGAAAATAAGTTGCACGTTTTTGAAAATCTCGTTAATACTATTCATGTCTTAAATAAATTCCATGTAAATCAGGCTTTGAAAGATGAAATTCAAGACTTGCAAACAAAAATGGAAAAGGATGTATCTTTAAAAGATATGTGTAATGGTGAAATATCAAGAATACAAACTTATCTTGAGAATTTTGTGAATAGTTATTTTGAACTTGAACTTATCAACAGGCTCTATAACACGATAGATCCACATCCTGATTACAAAGAAATACGATTCGTATGTGATTTCACGTTGAAAGACCCACGGTTGAAAATATTGATAAGTAATGTGGACGAAGGGAAAGAGAACATAGTGCCCAATCTATATTTCAGTACAGCCCAGATGAATATCCTCTCTTTCTGTATTTTCCTTGCCAAGGCATTGTTTGCTAAAGATAATCAAGGAAGAGATATGAATTGCATATTCATTGACGACCCTATCCAAGCATTGGATGACATCAATATCCTGTCTATTATTGATTTATTGAGAAATGTAGCGTTCTCAATGAATAAGCAAATAGTGCTTACTACGCATGACCGAAACTTTTTCGAACTCTTGCAAAAGAAGGCACCAGACACTTTGTTTAATTCTAAATTTATCACCTTGCCAGAGCGAGGTAAATTCGCTTATGTATAAAGATAATAGCAATATGTATTCTACAGAAATTCGTGAGTCTCCAAGTGGCAAGTATCTTAAGGTATTTATGCTTGATGATTCTGTTGCAGGAGAATTGCAAGTTTTGCTTAATACTCTCAAAGAGGTAAAGAATGTAAATATTACCAAGTCTCAAAGTAAAGCTCATCCAGGCGACACTTTGACCATATATTCCAAACCTATGGTCAATATCAGTGTATTGGAAAAACTTGTCAAAAATACGTTGGAAACTTATGACTCTGGTGTTGTTGAAGTTAAAACAGAAATAAAATCAGAAGTAGAGTTCAAAAGCATTGAGCAGAAAATACTCAAAGCTTTGGATGAAGCACGAGCAACAATAGACGTTAGCGTAGCTTGGTTCACTAATACAACTCTATGGAAGAAGTTGTTAGAAAAACAAAATGATGGTTGTAAGGTACGTATAATGACAGATGCTAATCATACAAATAAAAAATATGGTGTCGATTTGTCACCTTTTGAGAATAAGGCAGTAAAGGCAGAGCGCAAAGGTATCATGCATTATAAGTTTTGTGTGATTGATAACAACGTTACCATTCATGGTTCTTATAATTGGACAACTAATGCTGAAACAAAAAATGATGAGGAAGTTTCGATACATATAAATGATGTGGATATGGCATCTAAATATACTAAAGAGTTTAATAGCATTTGGGATAAGAATTAGAAAAAAATGACCTCTCAATTAAATATAGTTCTTAATGGTTGTATCGTAGTTTATGCGGCGATGCATATAGCAAGGATGTTGAAATATCAGAGAATATTATGAGCGAGGAACAATACAACAAATTGCTGAAAGCCTATACAAAGGAGACTTTGGCAAGCATGATAAAGGCTGATATACGCAGTAGGTTTCCCGAGCCTTATGCCAGTATTTATTGTCAGCAGTTTGACGATTTCAAAAACGTTGCAGATTTCTTTGAATTTGCAGCAAAGTTAATGAGGAGATAACAATATATATTGCTAGTCTTTGTTTTTCTCAGACTTGTGTAAATAAGCATTAAACTTATGTAAATACTATAGTTATCCCTAGGCGGTCCCATCCCGCACAATATGGCGAAGACCTTTGATGGTCCGCCAACCTTATAGCGTAGCGGTTCCGAGCACCGAGTAGGGCGGTTTCCCTCTTCTTCCCTGAGGGGAGAAGACCGAGATGAGAGGTGGAGCCTTCCTTAACGGTAAGGAAGGACGGGTAGGTTTTCGAAAAAAGTCTTTCCTTGCAGGAGAGACGGAGAGGTAGAAAAATACCTTCTTTAATGGGAAAAAGCGATGCCAGTGAGTGCAATGAAAGCTCGCTTTCAAATTGCCGAGTGCAGCTCGCTTTATCAACAAAGAAGGACGGGATGATATGCATGCAAAGCCATTTTGACAATCATGTGATGTAATCAGAATGAATATAACGAACAAAGGGGAACGACCAAAGACTGGTTGTTTCCCTTTGTTCGTTTAGAGGCAATTGTATCAGGTGTATCTGTCATCTCTGATTTTCCCATCAATTATCGGCTTGCGGTATTCCTGCAAGGTGCGGCGACTGAGCTTTAAGTGCTCGGAAAGTTCCTGATGGACAGACAAAGCCACCGCAAATGACATATATAATAAAGTAGATGATGCCAACGCCAAAATACTGGCAGCCCTATAAGCCACAAAAAAGAATAAAAAGAGGGATTTTGTAAAATGAACCAAAATGAACCATTTTTCCTGAATCTTTACATGAGAGACACAGAAAAACCTAAAACTTTCGTTCAATCAACGACTTAGGAAATTATGTACGAAAAGAATAGTAAAATAATGTTGATTTTCGTAGAATGATATTAATTTTTTAACACGCATAATTTGCTAGTTTCCAACAATTTTCGTATTTTTGCAAGGAGATTCTGTGTCTCTTATATCGAGATTCAGATGAACGTCATCAAAAAACGAACTTGATTCGCATGATGAAAGAGACAAATATACAATCACAGGTTACGTCCACTATTGCAGGGGACGACGGCGAAGCCATGGCAAAAAGTGAAGGATATGTAGCTGAAAATGGTTTTGTAGCAACAGATCCGACGCACTTTGGAAAGACGTATCATGATAAACTCCTTTAGCTAGCAATGCCAGCCAAAAGGAGTTATAAGAGTTAATCAAGGCGGTGTCGAGCAGCCCAGCTTCCAGCATCCAAACACGGACACTCCTTTGGAGTAGTCCCAGGCAAGTCCCGATGGCCCACAATCTTCGCTTTCGGAAAGAGAATCTTCAGATTCCTGAAAAGGTCAATGAGTCTCGTTTCCTGCTCAGTGGTCATGGTGTTGCAAGGCTTGCCTTGCTCATCGAGCCCTCCCTCATAGCAGATGCCGATAGAGCATCTATTATAAGGTCTGGCATGAGCCCCCACCTCCAGCAGCTTACGGTGCTGCGTCATCGTACCATCCTTACGGATGTAGAAGTGGTAGCCGATGTCATAAAACCCACGAGCCTTATGGTCACGGCGCAGCTGTTCCACACTATAGTCCTCATTGCATCGGCTAGCCGAGCAATGCAGTACCAGAAATCTCACAGAGTCGGCAGACATCATGTTCTTGCCGTTCTCCTCTTTGGCGAGGAGCATGCGCTCAGAGCGTACCTTCCCCCCGCCAATGTTCATTGGAAATGTATCTTTCGTCATAGGAATAATTCAACATTCAACACTCAACATTCAACATTGCTATAAGGCACTCGCGCACGAGCTTACTCCCAGTGCCGTGAGAGCAGCAATCAGCGCCTGTACGATGGCATTCACGATTTGAGTCCAGGAAATCTTGTTTGGATTTGATTCAGAGTTAGAACGAAACATTTTCATAATCAATAAAATTTAAATGAAACAATAAGTTATCAGAGTTTAGCAGTGCCTCCCTTCCAGAGAGGTAAGGCACTGCCAGAGTTGGAGACTATTCCAATCCGTCACCATTGTCGGAACCAGTTCCGCCAGCCTCGGTACCGGAACCGCCGCCAGTAGTCTCACCACCAGTAGTCTCACCGCCAGTGTTCTTTCCGTCAGTGGTCTCGCCGCCTGTGGTCTTATCCTTCTTCTCTTCACCGTACTTGACGAGTTCGATGGAATCAGGAATCAGGTTGTAGAGACGAGTACCATTCTGCAACTTGGTGAAAGAAGGACGGAAGGCAGGAACGAGACTCTTGACGAGTTTAGCGTTCGCCTTACTCTCATCTTCTACAGCTTTGCCGGTAATGAAGCGGATGAAGAGCTTGCCGAATCCAAGCAACTCGATGTCGTAACCCTTCTTCAGGTTCTCCTTCACGTAGTAAGCATAGCGGTCGAGTACCGCCTTTACGTCTGCAGGAGTAGCTGTAGACTCCACTGCGATTTGGTTAGCAACCTCCTCGGTGGTCAAGGTTCCGTAACTGTAAGGTCTAACAGAAAAGAGTGTCTGACCCTTCTTCTCACCCATGTTAATGGTCTTCTTTGCAACTTTGTAGCTTTTACTCATAATTAAAACATTTAAAAGATTAATACTAAAGTTCAGTCATCGTCAGTCCAAAGAGATTTGCAATCCCGTTTGTTCTGATTGACGTTGCGAAGATACAACATTTCGGAGGCGAAATCAAATGCCTTCACTGACGTTCACCATCTGTTTACTGCTCATTCACTATACGTTCACTTTTAATAAAAATCATAGCAATGGAAGATAATAATAAGGCAAATATCGTCTTTAATATCTCTGGCGGTAACAACCAGATTCTGCCCAATGCTATCAAGGCTGAGCAAAACTTTTATGGCGACAAGTACATAGAGGAGATGATGAAGGCGAAGACCACAAGTCAAGAGCCTGTTCTCTCACCCGAAACAACCCGTCTCTCCTTATATATTAATAATGTGGAAGCATTAGCAGAATATGTAGCCAAGCTCTCTGCATGTACCAATGCCAAGGAATTGGCTCAGGTGGTGATGGATATGGTGAATGATACAGATGTAAAGGTTGACCAAGATATTATGGTGAAGCAGGAGTTCATCGAAGTCTTACAGCCCTTGGCACCACAGGTTACTACAGGCATCAGTAATATCCGCAAGTATATCAATGAAGCTTGGTATAAGTGGAAATGATCACCAATGAAGTAGCGTGAGGAAAAATACTGACAAAAGGCACTTTTACGCACTCCATAATTTCAGAATTTTCAATGAATCCAAATTCGTTTTGTAGAATTGAAATTATGTTGAGGCTTGGTAAGTTGCTGATAATCAGCAGTGTGTAAAAATCGAAAAATATACTTGGTCTCTTGAAAATCTATAGTCGTACGACTATGCCCCCTATAGTTGTACGACTATAACTCCAGAGTTGTACAACTATAGCATGTATAGTCGTACTACTGTAGCTTTACAGTCGTACAACTATAGGATTTTCAACTCGCAAAACTTGCGGATTATGGTCAATTGCTGCTGAAAATTGGCTTTTATTGATTCTAGATGGTTAATTTAGTATGGAGGATAAAAATTTGTACATGATACAGAAGGCACAGGAGTTCATGAATGAGAATCACTTTGCCGACGTCTCCCGAGTGCAATGTCTGCTACGCAAGATGATGTCCAAGGAGTATCATGGCCTCATCGATCAAATCAAGGAGTGTCAGGATCCCCATGCTATCTTCAATATTCATGGCGGAAACAATCTCATTGCGCCCACTGCCAGCCAGGCTGAGCAAAAATTGGTGGAGAAACCTGCTGACGAGATAAAAAAAGATAAGGAATAATCAAGAAAGAAGACCGAGATAGAAAGTTTTATGGCAACAATGAGGATACCCTCTCCATGCACCCACTTTCAGCAATATAATTGCAAGCTGATCCCCATAACAGCCCAGCGGTCCCATCCCGCACAACCATGGCGAGGGCTTTGATGCCCCGCCAACCTTAGAGCGTAGCGGTTCTGAGCACCGGAGGGCGGTTTTCCTCTTCTTCCCTGAGGGGAGAAGACCGAGATGAGAGGTGGAGCCTTCTTTAATGGTAAAGAAGGACGGGATGATTTTAGAAAAACAGCACCGGAGGGCGGTTACATCCCTAATTCCTATGGTAGGGATTTAGGGCTTGGGTATAGGGTAAGGACCCCCTCTTCGCAAGAGGGGGACAGGGGAGTCGAAAAATGTTATAGTGCTTAGCTGCTTATTACGAAGCATGCAATGCTGAAAGATTTCGCTTCACCATTCGATATCACCGTAGATCTCTACAAGTAATTGGTCAGAGTTGAAAAAACTCCCCCAAAATTTGGTAGTTTCACAGAAAACCCTTATCTTTGCTGCGAATTAAATATAGAAGTTATGGCACAGTTAACATTACAGATAGATAGTCCATCTTTGTTGGAGCAATTAAAGAATGTCCTCTCTCTTATGAGAGGCGTTAAAATAGTTTCAGACTCCCCAGTTTCAAGGAGTGCTGCTTTGGAAGATGTTCCAAACGCAGAAACTTTGGCAGCAATGAAAGAGGCTGAGAGTGGTCATGATGCGGGAGTAGTTCGAGTAGATAGCTTAGAAAGTTTCATGGCATCAATGGAGGAATAGAGTTTATGAAAGAAATTCGAAAGACCTCGCAGTTCAAGAAAGATTATAAGCGTTTTAAGAATGATAAAGAATTTGTAGAAACGCTTATGGGGATAGTTAAGCTTTTGGCAGAAGGCAATCAGATACCGGAAGAATATAATCCTCATCCTTTGAAAGGTAACTGGAAGAACTATATGGAATGCCATATAGAAAATGATACACTTTTGATTTGGTTTGATAAGAACAATAATGCAATAGAATTAGTTCGTTTAGGTTCGCATTCTGAATTATTTGGTAAAGGACGTAAGCGCTGATCTCCATAACAGTCAGGCGGTCCCATCCCGCACAACATGGCGAAGACCTTTGATGGTCCGCCAACCTTAGAGCGTAGCGGTTCTGAGCACCGGAGGGCGGTTACATCCTTCCTTCTGAGGAGGAAGGCTTGGTTAGAGGTGGAGCTCCCTTTGGAAAGGGAGACGGAGGGATTCGAAAAAATACCTTCTTTAATGAGAAAAAGCGATGCCAGTGAGTACAATGAAAGCTCGCTTTCAAATTGCCGAGTGCAGCTCGCTTTATCAACAAGGAAGGACGGGATGATTTGCATGCAAAGCCATTTTGACAATCATGTGATGTAATCAGAATGAATACAACGAACAAAGGGGAACGACCAATGACTGGTTGTTTCCCTTTGTTCGTTTAGAGGCAATTGTATCAGGTGTATCTGTCATCATCACAAAGGTTGCAACCAAACGAAAGATGGAGAAGGCACCACGCAAATCTATCTCAATTCCATCAAAAGCTCAGAAGTAGATGATGCCAACGCCAAAATACTGGCAGCCCTATAAGCCACAAAAAAGAATAAAAAGAGGGATTTTGTAAAATGAACCAAAATGAACCATTTTTCCTGAATCTTTACATGAGAGACACAGAAAAACCTAAAACTTTCGTTCAATCAACGACTTAGGAAATTATGTACGAAAAGAATAGTAAAATAATGTTGATTTTCGTAGAATGATATTAATTTTTTAACACGCATAATTTGCTAGTTTCCAACAATTTTCGTATTTTTGCAAGGAGATTCTGTGTCTCTTATATCGAGATTCAGATGAACGTCATCAAAAAACGAACTTGATTCGCATGATGAAAGAGACAAATATACAATCACAGGTTACGTCCACTATTGCAGGGGACGACGGCGAAGCCATGGCAAAAAGTGAAGGATATGTAGCTGAAAATGGTTTTGTAGCAACAGATCCGACGCACTTTGGAAAGACATATCATGATAAACAGTCAAGGTAAACGTGTTGTCCGTGAGGCTGTTTTCTTACCACCTTTGTCTTTGTGAGAGTTGAGGACAAAAAGCTTAATGAAATCCGCTTCCGCTCCGATGTTTATAAGATGCTTTCGGAACCAGGCAAAAGTGCCCCATATGCTATCCCTGATACCAAATTCGACAATTTTCGCAGAATTGTAATGACTGGCAAGGCTGAGATACAGAACCACCCTATCAAAAAGGGTGACAAAGTGCGTATTATAGACGGAGAACTTGTTGGAGTTGTAGCCTATGTGCAGCGTATTCAAGGTAAGAATGCCATTATTGGTGATGAGATTAGAAATATCTGTGGTGCGACCATTGAGATAGATAAGGGTTTTTTGGAGTTTTGCAAATAGTAGTTTTTGTTAAACTACATAAGTACCCTTCAAAGTATGCATAAGTTAAGAACCTCCATAAGATGTTTTGTCATAATGCCTTTTGCGCGTAGCTTTGATAAAGTTTTTAAAGTCTATAGAGAAACGTGTGAAAGCATGGGGGTATATGCATACCGTGTAGATAATGCAGTCACTATAGATATTCTGAAAAATACTTTTGATGGCTTGAAAAACAATGATTTTGTAATAGCTGACATCTCTAACAATTATTGTAATAACATCCGAAAATATGATTGATTCATCATACCAGATACTCATTCTTGGAAAATTAAGTAAGCTGTCTTCATGTATGCAAAGTTGCATTGAAAAGGCATTCCATGATATACAATTGTCAAAAGATAGTTATAAAATTATAAGGTCTAAAGAATTTAAAATCAATACCTTAGGTGTGAATCCAACAGTCGCTTTGTATTTTACAAGTGAGAATAAGACATTGGATTTGGAAGTACTATCCCAGTTAAAGGAGAAAGCTGTTGTAATAATCCCTATAGTTGACTCTTTCGATAATGCAGTATTTTTGCTGCCTGATTGTTTGAAAGAAATCAATGCCGCTTGCATTGCAAGCGAGAATGATACTGATGGGCAGACAGAAGTGACGAACCTTGTCTTGTCTAATCTTGGTTTACTAACGAGGGAAAGAAACATCTTTATCAGTTATAAGCGTATGGATTGTCAAGATTTGGCGAATCAACTTTACGATAAGTTTCTACACGCTGGCTATAATGTCTTTTTAGATACGGAGAGTTTGTCTGCAGGTGTGGTATTTCAAGAGTCCTTACGACATCGTTTAGCGGATTCTTTCGCCTTGGTTTTGTTAAACTCAGAGCATTTCTTTGATACTGATAGCAAATGGACATTGGAAGAATATATGCTTGCCCAAAATCTGAAAATCGGAATCTGTTCCGTGTTGTTGCCAGGTATTAATATTCGTAGAGAATTGAATTTCAGCGACTTCTTACGTTTAGAATCAACTGACTTTACAGATGATACCAACAAATACCTGAAGAATTCTAAAATCGACGAAATAGTCTTATACATTAAATCGATATATGCAAGATTGTACGAGTCTCGCAAACAGGCTTTAGTGAATTCTTTTACAGAAAGCTTACGAAAGCAACGGATCGTTTTCGTACAACAGACAGATGGGACGCTCTTTATCTCTACTCCAAAACTTTCCTGTAAGGTTATTCCTTTGATTGGAATACCTAAATCATGGGATTATTATGTCACTGATATCAAACGGCATAACAATAAAGACATTCCTGTGTACCTTCTCTATAACAATCAATGTATATTGGACGAATGGCTAAAGCATTTGGCTTGGTTGGAAGAAAAGTCTGGTGTTCATTCCATTAATATAAATGATAGTTTAATATGGATACAAAAAAACCTGTAATATTCCTTTCGGCGAGTATGCCGACAAAAGAACGAGATCATCGTTTTTTTGATACAGCTGACTTCATTGCCATACGTGATGCTGTTGTGGCATTGGTGAATGCGATTATACCAAATTTCCGTTTGGTATGGGGAGGCCATCCGGCCATCACGCCCATTATTCATGACATATTCAAAAAGCGAGGTTTCGACTATAATAAGTATGTGACCATTTATCAGTCTGCATATTTTGCAGGTAATATGCCTAAAGAGAATCAACATTTTGACAACGTTGTCATAACAGATGATGTTCGAAAGTATGAAAATGAAACTCAAAACATAGCGGCAAGTCTTTTTGTTATGCGCCAACGAATGTTGACAGACTCGCCAATTTTTGCTGGATTTTTCATTGGTGGTATGGAGGGCGTTCTTAATGAATATGAACTACTGAAGAAATACAATTCTGAGGCAAGAATCTACCCAATAGCTTCAACGGGAGCTGCAGCTCACATACTATATGATAATTTACAGAAGCAAGGGAAAATCAATAATACAAGACTCCTGAATGATTATTGTTATTCTTCCTTGTTTGATGATATTTTAAACAGATAAGATTATGAATATATTTACAAAAAATAAATTTGAAAATGCGGTAAATTCTTTGTCCAGGCAAAGAATGACATTTTCAAATATACTGAATGAGACTCGAAGTTATGCTAATGCACGTTATGGACAGAAAACCATATTTCTGTCTCATTCTCATCACGATGCCCGATATGTCAATATGACCAGGGCTTTCTTTGAACGCCTTGGTATCGATCTTTATGTAGATTGGGCTGACGAAAGTATGCCGACTTATACTTGTGGTTACACGGCGCTGAAAATCAAAGAGAAAATACGAGAAAACGATTTTTTCATACTGTTGGCAACTGATTTGGCTCTATGGTCTAAGTGGTGTAACTGGGAATTAGGTATTGGGGATACATATAAATATGTTTCCGATAGACTTGCCATCTTGCCCTTGGCAGATGATTCTGATAATTGGAGAGGTAATGAGTATATTCAGACTTATCCTTATATCAAAGGACCTGATTCTTCTATTTGGGATGATACGCCATCAAAATATTTGATTCATTATCCAGATGGTCAAGAACGTTCTTTATTAAATTGGCTACAAAAATAGTATCGGTATGGGACACAAAATTTTTATTTCATACAAATATGGTGACATATCTGTAAAAAGATTGGCAAGAACTCCATTGTACACAGCGACCAAGGTGCGTGATTATGTAGATGAACTTCAAGACAAGTTAGCAGAAGAAGACCATATCAACAAAGGAGAGTTGGATGGCGAAGACTTGTCTGATTTTAAAGATTCTACGATAGCGTCAAAACTGCGTGATAAAATATATGATAGTTCCATTACAATAGTATTCATTTCTCCACAAATGAAAGATTCTACACTGTCCGAAGATGAACAATGGATTCCTTGGGAAATATCTTATTCTCTTCGAGAAGCAACGAGGAACGATAGAACAAGCAGGATGAATGGTGTTTTAGCTGTAGTCTTACCAGATATAAATGGTTCTTATGATTACATGCTAGAAAAGAAGAATTGTTGTAAAGAAGGATGTACTTTATGGCATACAAATAAATTGTTCAAAGTGCTTAGAGGCAATATGTTTAATCAGAATAATAAGATTTCTCAGAACTGCTTAAAAGGAGACAATGTATATAAAGGTTATGCCAGCTATATACATATGATTGAATGGAATCGTTTTATTTCCAATATAGACTTTTGGATTCAAGTTACAGATGGAATTAGAGAAAAAGCCTATAATTACGATATACATATAAATGTATAGTCTTATTATAAATAATGTCTCACACAAAATATTATACTTGAAATAATGGAGAGTAAACATTTAGATTATGTGCAAAATGCAATAATAAGAATGGCTGACAATTCCTTTAAAATAAAGGGATTATGTGTAACAATAGTTTCTGCTTTCTTGGGCTTGTGCATAAAATATGAAGAACCGAAATTGTTGCTGATATTGTGTTTCCCTATAATCATTTTCTGGTTATTGGATGGATACTATTTACAACAGGAAAGAAAGTTTAGATGTATATACAATAATATGACAGATAATCCAACTTCATGTAAAGTTGAAATACCTCCTTTTGGTATGCCATTGAATGATATAAAAGGAAAAGACTTCAAGTATATTTCGTCACTGTTCTCTAAAACAGAATGTATTTTATATATATCCCTCTTAGTATGTAGTTTCATCTTGTATTTTATTTTACGTAATATGTAATTTTATATCTTAAATATTACAAACAAATGGCAAAGAGACAAGTTTTTTTCAGCTTCCATTATAGCAGAGACTCATGGCGTGCTTCGCAGGTTCGCAACATGGGCAAAGTTTCTGATTCTTCAACTTTCTCAGACAACGACTGGGAAGAAGTGCGTTACAAGACAGAGACCAAGATTAAGGAGTGGATTGACAATCAGCTTGCATTGCGTTCCTGCCTCGTGGTTCTTGTTGGGGCGAAGACATCAGAGCGTAAATGGGTGAAGTATGAAATCGAAAAAGCGATGGAACTTCATAAAGGCATTGTGGGTATCTGTATTAACCGCCTTAAAGATTCCAATGGTGACACTGATGAAGAGGGAGCAAATCCATTCTATTCTGTGTTTACAAATGATGACCACAGACTATCAAGTTATGTAACACTCTTCAGGTCCAAGTATTCGACCAGTAAATATGTTTATGATGATATAGAGGAAAATATTGATAGATTGATAGAAGAAGCGATAGAAAATCGCTGGAATTACTAATATTACAGTATCATCATTAATGTTATGAATATAATCAAAACAGATATTGAAGGCGTACTCATTATAGAGCCACGCCTCTTCCGCGACTCTCGTGGCTACTTCTTCGAGAGTTTCAGTGAGCGAGAGTTTGAAGAAAAGGTTGCCCTAATCCTGGGACACAGAGTTCACTTCTGCCAGGACAATGAGTCTATGAGCAGTTATGGCGTGATGCGAGGCCTGCACTTCCAGCGTCCTCCTTATACCCAAAGTAAGTTGGTACGCTGAGTAAAAGGCAGAGTCCTTGATGTCGCTGTTGATATCCGCAAAGGATCACCAACCTATGGCAAGTAAGTGGCAGTTGAACTGACAGAAGACAATCATCGCCAGTTCTTCATCCCTAAGGGCTTTGCCCATGGTTTCGCTGTCCTCTCAGAGACTGCAGTCTTCCAATACAAATGTGATAACTTCTATCACCCAGAGGCAGATGGTGGTATCTCAATCTTGGATGAATCTCTCGGTATCGATTGGAAGATTCCAACAGAACATGCCAATCTCTCAGAGAAAGATACGAAGCATGTTATGCTAAAGGACTTCGTTAGTCCATTTGATATCAATGTGAATTTATATAAATAGAAATATATGGAAAAGAAAGAGTATAAAATAGAAATAGACCCAAGGATACTTGAATTGCTGGGACCAAATCTTTATACAAACATTTACTATGTCTTGGCAGAGTTGATAGCCAATGCGTATGATGCGGATGCACATAATGTATATATAATCTCGGAAGAAGATTCTATAAGAGTTGAGGATGACGGTCATGGTATGTCTTATAAAAAAGGAGGAATTGCCAAATATTTAGGGGTGGCCAAGTTGTCTAGGACAGATGAAAATGATTCTGTTACAGATTTAGGAAGAAAGAAAATGGGACGTAAGGGAATAGGTAAGCTTGCTGCTCTCTCAGTCTCTGAAAATGTAGATATACTGACTATTGCCGAAGGAGAAAAGTCTGGTTTTGTTCTTTCTCGTCATCCTGATGATGATGGTTTGTTGCAGCCAATAAATGACATAGATATACAATTTGAAAAGATAGATGATCATGGTACTGCAATTGTGATGAAGAATCCAGAGTATAAACTTCATAAAACAAATGCAGCAATTAAAAGGAACATAGTCAACATCTTTCCTTTGATAGATAGAGATTTTAGAATTCATATTATCAATAAAGATGGGAAAGATGATGTGATAGAACGAATGGACGATATATTTGCTAAAAGTTTATGTACAATAATAACGTTAGGTGCAGATTATGGCACTTTGGCAAATAAAGTAAATGTGCCATTCGCTGATAAAAAGGATACCTTGGTAGATGTAAGACCTGCTTATTCCGAAAAGTTGCCTTTAATCAATTCTTTGGGTGAAAAAAAGGAATATCAGCTTGTGATAGAAGGTTGGATAGGAGCCTATGAATCCACCAAAGGACGAAAAAAGGATGCTTCTGATTTCCCTGATAATTTTATTTCCTTGTATGCAAATAAGAAAATGGGAGAATTTAATATTTTGCCTAAGGTTGGTAAGAATAGATTGATAGAATCTTATATAGTGGGGCAATTATATGTAGATTTGTTTGAATTGTCAGAGTTGCCAGATATGGCATTGAGTAATCGACAAGGATATAAGAGCGATGATCCTCGTTATGAGAAAGTTATCAGTTATGTTGGCAAGATTTTGCTGCCTGAAATTATCAACAAAAGAGCAACGTATGCATCATTAAAAAATGCTTCTGTACAAAAGAAACAATTAAATGAACAACGGAAACGAGAAGCGGATTTGAAACGAACTGTAGAAAATTTTAAACGAAAGACAAGTGAACGAATTGCTTCTCATTTTGTAGATGGTGAAGCGTATGATTCTAATCAAGTGAAGGCAGTTGTTGATACAGCAATCAATGATAGCATTCCAGATTTTGGCATAAAGAAGAAAGTTGATACAGCCAAGCGCAAAATATTGATTAGTCAAACGAGTGCTGATAAAGATTTATCCGATTTGGTTTACAATTTTCTGCTGTTCAATGGTGTTCCTGCAAAAGAAATCATTTATTCGAATTGTGATGAGGCTGTTTCTCGTATTCCTGATGATATCCCTATCTTTGATTATTTAAGAGATTTCTTTGTGAATAGTTATTCCGATCAAAAGATATATGTTATATTTGTTACAAGTGAAAATATAAAAGGTTCTTTTGGTACTATGGCAGAAATTGGGGCAGCTTGGATAACAAAGGCAGACCACAAGATAATAAATATCTATGATTTTAAGCCACAAGAACCTTTAAACAATCGGGTTACATGGCAATCAACGGTTATAGACGAAGAAGGTAATATATCCATGACCAAGTTGAATGCCGATTTATTCTGTCAAAAAATAGAAGATGTTTGCACTAAGTTAGGTTATCAGCCCAAAGAAAGGAAGACAAATATGCTTAGACTTTCAGACTCAGTAAAAATAGTATAGTTATGCGTAAAGGACGAAAGCGTAAGCCATATACAGCAATAGATGTAGTTGATTTATTCTGTGGTATAGGTGGGTTGAGCTATGGTATGAAGTCTAAAGGTTTTCATATCTGTGGTGGCTTTGACATAGATAAGACATGTCGATTTGCCTATGAATATAATAATTCTGCTCCTTTCTTTTATAGGAATGTAACGGAAGTGACGAAAAGGGATATTAAACCATTGTATGAAGAAGGAGCTGTAAGAATTCTGGCAGGTTGTGCTCCATGTCAGCCTTTTTCTTCTTATGCTTTTAAAAATAAAGAGAAGGATGCCAATAAATATGATTTGCTTTATGAATTCGGAAGGCTTGTTACAGAAGTAAAACCTGATATCGTAACAATGGAAAATGTCCCGGCCATACAATCTTTTAAATTGAAGAATGTATTGGGAGATTTTGTACAATTATTGAAAGATAAAAGTTATCATGTTTCTGTCAATGTTGTTTATTGCCCACAATATGGCATACCTCAAACAAGAAAACGTTTGGTTTTGTTGGCTTCTAAATATGGTGAGATTGAACTAATTCCACCAATTATCAAGAACCCTAAAGATTATAAAACAGTATACGATACTATAGGAAATTTACCCCCAATAAATGCAGGTGAAACTTCTAATACGGATTTTTTACATCGAGCTTCTGCGTTGACTCCATTGAATCTCTCACGCATTAGAGCAACTAGAGAGGGAGGTAGTTGGAAGGAATGGCCAGAATCTTTGAGGTTAGCCTGTCATAAGTCACAATCAGGTAAAAGTTTTGGAAGTGTTTATGGCAGAATGAAATGGAGTGAGCCTAGCCCGACAATGACTACACAGTGTACAGGCTATGGTAATGGTCGATTTGGTCATCCAGACCAAGATAGAGCCATTTCTGCGAGAGAGGCAGCACTGCTTCAAACTTTTCCTATGTCATATAAGTTTTTTGAGGACGAAGAGCATGTTTCTTTAGTGAAAGCTTCACGGTATATAGGTAATGCCGTTCCACCTGTTTTAGGTGAAGTTGTTGCAGAAAGTATTCTGGAGCATTTGAGAAACTATTACAATTAAAAAGTAATATTAGGATATTGAGCCTATTATAAAATTTCAATCTATGATTTATCAAAATAAAGATAAAAGTATATTACCTGATGCGATTCAAGTTCGTACTTTGTTGAATAAAATGCAAGATCAGACACCTGTCAAACATTTGATGCCGACAGAACGTGTCGTGGATGGTGATAACAAATACTTTCTTACCCATTTGGCAAATGGCAGATTCATTATTAAGCCTAATATAACACAACAAGGAGTGCTGTATTATGGAAATAGTAATGGAGAAGAGTATAAAGAGCATTTTAAAACAAAATATTATCCGTCAGGCAATAATGTAAAAAAGCTTCATGATGAGTTGATGTACCATAATGTACTTTTAGAGCAATTTGCTTTATTGGTGAAGACTTTTCCGCTTTTTAAATTATTAGACGAAGGTATTTTCATACCAGAATTAGATATTAATTTCTCACTTGGTAATCCCTATACGCTAGCTGCTGCTTATGGCTTACCTTCGCCATTCATCAATTTGACAGCTTCTAAAGATGTGGCGATGTTTTATGCTACAAATGAATATGATGCAGATACAGGTGTTTACAAACCCGCAAAAGAAGGTACTCTCGGTATTGTATATTTATATCGGATAACAACACCTTTGGGGCAAACCTCAGAGCTATCAACATTAGGAGTACAGATATTTCCCCGAACTTTTAATACGAAACAATTTTCTTATGTATTAGGACCCGGGGAAGAATTTAATGATAAAAGTAATGTCTTCGGTCTTACGTTTATTCAAAATAATGAGGCTTCTAAGTATTATTTGGATATGTTTGACGGCGGTAAGAAATTGCTGCCAACAAATGATATCCTTACTTTAAAATGGAACTCAATAAAAGATCATATATATCAAGCGGCTGTAGATATTAACTTGAAAAAAAATCCTGATGATAAACGCGATGATAATATTGAAGCTTTGAAAAAGAAAATAGGACATAATATAACAGAAGGATTTCCTATTTTCACAAAAGCAGATTTGGCTCACACGGATCTTGAGAGTATATGGAATTCTTTTTTAGAAAAAATATATCCCCTAAATGAGTCAGATGTGAAGATTGTTGAATATTTAAAGCAACTTCCTTCAATAGAAGAATATGCTTGTTATTTTAATATAGATAGTTATTATGAGAAGAGATAAATCGTCATTTATATATCTTGCATTCACTGTCTTTGCTCTAATTTTTGCTTGCTATTATATTTATTTGGCAGAGATTGATAAAATTATTCTGTATTCCAACGGCTTAGCAAAGGGTAATTTATCAGCTGCAGGAAGTTTGGGAGATACTGCAGGCTTAATTAATGCATTGTTCTCTGGTTTGGCATTTGGTGGTGTAATCCTAACTATAATTTGGCAAATTAGAAATGATAAGAGAGGTCGGGCTAGTAGTTTAAAAGTCCAATTTGAAAATACTTTTTTCAATATGACTCAAACTTTTGAGCATTTGATAGAGGGATTAAGCATAGAGCATAAAGTCGTTGGTCATTCTGTAAATAAGGATGATTTTCTAGCTAATGCTTACGCACAAGTAACATCACAAATAGGCAACAATAACACTGAATCGAATGAGATAAAAGGAAGAGCCTTGTTTAAGTATCTCTATCAAGAACGGAAAATTGATGGAAAGCAATTGGTCGAAAGTATTAAAGAGACAGGAATCAAAGCATTTGAAAATGTGATGGATGGTATCTTAGACCATTATTTCCGTTATTTCTATCGAATCTTGAAGTTTATTGACGATACGGAGTTAATAGATAATCAACAGAAATACTATTATGCTTCTATTTTTAGGGCGCAACTTTCAAAATATGAACTTCTTATGCTTTATTTCAATGGACTATCTAAGTTTGGAAGGGAAAAGTTAAAACCATTGATGGAAAAATATTGCATTCTTAAAAACTTAGATAAAGCCGATTTGCCATTTCCAGCAAAAGACATGGATGAAAAAGAGCGCAATTTGATTTTAAATGGTTATGAGCAATCCGCAAGTATTCATCATTTAATATACGAAGGAAACTATGTTTCAATAATAATCAATTCGATTTGCTACTCTATCGTTCTGATAATATTACTGGCTTTGTCTGCATCATGTTTAGACAATTTTATATTCAAGGATATTTTGTCTTTACCTATTTTAAATGACAATTCTGGAAAAATTGTTTGTTTGATATTGACTTTTATGATTTTGTATGGTCTTCAAATCTTTTTTGATAACAAGAAGATAGATGTTAAGAAAATAGCCTATACCAATAAATGGGATAGTTTTCGTTATGTATTAAGCAACTATTACAACGCCGATGAGATACAGCTTGTGTTTCCATTAGTAGCTTCCCTGTTTTATCTTTGTGGTATGCATAGTTGGTATGGATATGGCTTCATCTTATATGTCAATCTTGTCATTATCTGGCTTTTTATAAAGCCTTTAATGGGAGTGATGTTTACGGTATATAAATTATACCAATTTAAATGATAGGGACATTTGTTCAGCATAAAAAATAGCTATCATAACAATAAGCTAATAACAAAGAACATCTTGCTTCTTTACTTCCGAAGTTTCTTGTGCAATTGGTTTTCCTATATACGAGTCAAGTTATATCGAATGTTTTAGAAATTGAAATAAAACAATCATGAGCGAGGAACAATATAACGAATTGCTGAAAGCCTATACCAAGGAAGTTTTGGCAAGCATGATAAAGGCTGATATACGACAAAGGTTCCCTGAACCTTATGCCAGTATGTATTGCCAGCAGTTTGATGATTTCAAAAATGTTGCAGATTTCTTTGAATTTGCAGCTAGGTTAATGAGGAGATAATAACATATTTATAACTAGTCTTTGCTTTTTGCTGATCCATGTAAATAAGGCTTAAGGTTAGGTATAGAAAGCCCAGCATCAAGGCGGTCCCATCCCGCACAATATGGCGAAGACCTTTGATGGTCCGCCAACCTTATAGCGTAGCGGTTCCGAGCACCGAGTAGGGCGGTTTCCCTCTTCTTCCCTGAGGGGAGAAGACCGAGATGAGAGGTGGAGCCTTCTTTAATGGTAAAGAAGGACGGGATGATTTTAGAAATAACAATATCATTATGAATGATTTTAAGAATATAAAAATAGCAGTAGCCGGTACCGGCTATGTCGGTCTGAGCATAGCAACGCTATTGTCTCAGCACCATCATGTAACAGCAGTAGATGTAATCCCAGAGAAGGTGGAGAAACTCAATAATAAGATTTCTCCCATCCAGGACGATTACATTGAAAAGTATTTGGCAGAAAAGCCATTGAACCTCGTGGCAACCCTTGATGGCAAGTCAGCCTATAAGGATGCAGATTTCGTAGTGATTGCAGCACCAACCAACTACGACCCAGTAAAGAACTACTTCGATACAACTCATGTAGAAGAAGTCATCGACCTGGTTCTGGAGGTAAACCCAGATGCAGTGATGGTCATTAAGAGTACCATCCCTGTCGGTTATACCCGCAGCCTCTACTTGAAGTATGCCAAGAAAGGCGTGAAGAAGTTCAACCTTCTCTTCTCTCCAGAGTTCCTTCGTGAGAGTAAGGCACTCTATGATAACCTTTACCCTAGTCGCATCATCGTAGGCTATCCAAAGATTATCGATCGCCCAGAGTTTGCTGAGGAGAACGATGCTATCAAGTCAGTAACCAATGTCGAGATGTTGAAGGAAGCAGCCAAGACCTTTGCCGCTCTGCTCCAGGAAGGCGCTATCAAGGAAAACATCGATACCCTCTTCATGGGCATGAAGGAAGCTGAGGCTGTCAAGCTCTTTGCCAACACCTATCTGGCACTCCGAGTAAGCTACTTCAATGAGTTGGATACATACGCAGAGGTAAAGGGTCTCGATACCAAGGCAATCATCGAAGGTGTAGGTCTTGACCCACGCATCGGCACCCATTACAACAACCCAAGCTTCGGCTATGGTGGTTATTGCTTGCCAAAGGATACCAAGCAGCTTCTGGCAAACTATGCCGATGTTCCTGAGAACTTGATAGAGGCTATCGTAGAGAGCAACCGTACTCGTAAAGACTATATTGCTGATGCCGTACTCCAGAAGGCTGGCTATTATAATGAGAATAGTACTTTCGATGCCAGCAAGGAGCACAGCTGTGTGATTGGTGTCTATCGCTTGACCATGAAATCAAACAGCGATAATTTCCGCCAGTCAGCTATCCAGGGTATCATGAAGCGTATCAAGGCAAAGGGAGCAGAGGTGATTATTTATGAGCCAACATTGGAAGATGGAAGTACATTCTTCGGTAGCAAGGTTGTAAATGATATGGATGCTTTCAAGGAGCAGAGCCAGGCAATTATTGCCAACCGCTATGATGCTTGTCTGGATGATGTGAATGATAAAGTTTATACCCGTGATATCTTCAGAAGAGATTAAATCAGTTGGATGATATGAGTAAGAATGGAAAGGTAAGATGTTATTGTTCATCGTGCAAGCAACTTACCTGGCATGATATTTTAGCCAAAGCTAGTACTTAGATACTTTGAATAACCATTGTTACTTGTTGGCTGCAGCTGGTTTTCGTGTAATAGTTGAAGCTATTTGTACAGAAGAGAATATTGAAGGGAAGTCTTTAGAAACTAAAATCAACAATTTATGCAAGAAAGGTGTGATTACTAGGAATGACCGTGACAGATTACACACAATTAGGTTTATGGGTAATGATTCTGTACATTCTGTCAAAGAACCTACGAAAGAACAATTACTTTTAGTTTTAGAGATTATTCATAATATGCTGAATAATTTATATGTCTTAGCTCGTAAAAGTAGTGATATTCTTGAGAATCCAATAAGAACATTTTCCGATTTTGCAGAGTTGTTAGATATGGGGTTGAAGAATCGTCAAGTTGGTGATATTGATGTCTTGAAGAATTTATTGCCACCAACGCGACGATTGATACAAGAGGACAAAGGAAAGTTTGAGACAGAACTATGTGAAAAGATAAAGAGTGGTGAATATCTTAAACTTGAATTATGTCCACAACCAGAAGCTGGTAAGAACCAACAATATAAGATTAAGTGTTTATAGAAAAATTTACTTTATACTTGCGATATTAAATTATGGGACTCAGTTCTAATGTATTATGGCATCAGACAAGAAAAGATGGTTTGATGAATATTTTGAAAACAAGAAAACTTTACTATTCGTATTGTCTGGAGAGCATTTTAGCCAATGATGAATTTCAGAGCATAGCTTTTCCTATGGTAAGTTTATGTGATTTACCTTTATCTGAGTTTGGAGAAAACAAATGGACTTATGGTAATTATGCGATTGGCTTATCTAGGTCATGGGCCATGAAACAAGGTTTTAATCCTGTTTGTTATTGCCATCAAGGGTCAAAGTATCTTCAAACAATGATGGATAATCTTGATCATGCTTCGAAAACGCTTGATAAGAATTTATTTCTTAAAGCACTTTATCCTTTTTCTTATATGAAATTGGTAGAAGGGTCTTTGCCAAAGAAACACTTTAAAAATTATCGTTTTTATGATGAAAAGGAAGTCCGACTAGTTCCTCGTTTAGGAAGCGCTGACTTGGATGGCTATCCTTTTTACTTGATCGATAGACAATATGCTAAGTATAAAGATAGCAAAGGTAATTCTTTGTTGGGTACAAATGGAATAGCTTTCTCTTATGATGATGTTAAATACATAATTGTCGATAAAGAAAGTAATCGGTCTGAGATTCAGGATTTGTTTGATAAAATAGGGGTTGAATATGCTCATATTGTAATTCTAACGAAAGAAGAAGTTTTGGGTGATATTGTCGGTTCCAATCATAATGTCGTACTAAACAATGGGATTGGTGATGTAAAATCTCCTAATATCAAAGACTTAGCATTAAAAGTTGCAGAAGAGTTAATTAAAAACAAAATAAGAAAGTAAATATATGGTAGAATATAATATCAATTTGGAGGGTAAGACAGTCCTCGTTACAGGTGTTGCTGGTTTTATCGGTAGTAACTTGGCTCTTCGTCTTTTGAAGGAGTTGAAAGACATCAAGGTGGTCGGCATCGACAACATGAATGATTACTATGATGTCAAGATTAAGGAAGAACGATTGAATAATTTGAAGGCTTTCGAAAACTTCAAGCTCATTTATGGGAGTATCGCTGACAAACCAATCATAGATAAGTTGTTCGAGGAAAACCATCCGCAAATCGTGGTGAACCTGGCAGCTCAGGCAGGAGTACGTTATAGTATTACTAATCCTGATGCCTATATCCAAAGCAATCTCATAGGATTCTATAACATCCTTGAGGCTTGCCGTCATCACGAAGTAGAACATTTGGTATATGCAAGTTCTAGTAGTGTGTATGGAAGCAACAAAAAGGTTCCATATTCAACTGACGACAAGGTGGATAATCCTGTAAGTCTATATGCAGCTACCAAGAAGAGCAACGAGCTGATGGCTCATGCGTATTCTAAACTCTATAACATTCCAAGTACTGGCTTGAGATTCTTCACCGTGTATGGTCCAGCTGGAAGACCGGACATGGCTTACTTCGGATTTACCAATAAACTGGTAAAGGGTGATACCATCAAGATTTTTAATTATGGTAACTGTAAGCGTGACTTCACTTATGTGGATGACATCGTGGAGGGTATCGTGAGAGTGATGCAGCATGCACCTGAGAAGCAGAATGGTGAGGACGGATTGCCTATCCCTCCATATAAGGTATATAATATCGGCAACTCGCATCCTGAGAACCTGCTAGAGTTTGTAAGTATCCTGCAGGAGGAGCTGATCCGTGCCGGAGTGTTGCCTGAGGATTATGACTTCGAGGCACACAAGGAACTGGTGGCAATGCAGCCTGGCGACGTGCCAGTCACTTATGCAGATACTACTCCGTTGGAGGAAGACTTTGGTTATAAGCCTGCCACTCCATTAAGAGAGGGACTAAGATTCTTTGCAGAGTGGTATAAAGAATATTTCAAAATGTAAAAAGTTGGCTAAAATGAGAAAAATTACTATTGTTTATGAGCGTTGTGCCTATTTGCATACTTGGTTAAAACCGTTGATTTCTGCAAAAAATGAGTTTAAAAAACTTGGGTACAAGATAGAATATCAAAGTCTTTTAGATTATTTTCCATTTGACTATTTTCCTGTGTTGCGAAAGTATCAGAAGTTACAAGAAAATAAATCGTTAAAAATGGCAATGACACATAAGTATGATATTGTGATGATGGCTTTCCATCATTCGACATCAGATTTATGTCAGATGTCAAAGGAAAAAAGAGCTGAGATTTTGCAAAAGATAAAAGCAAATTGCAATATGCTCATTTGGCTTGATACTGCCGATAGCACTGGGACATGTATGTTTGATGTAATGCCTTATGTTGATTTGTATTTCAAAAAGCAGTTGCTTAAAAATCGAGAAGACTACTGCCGTGATGTTTATGGAGCACGTACTTTCTGTGAATATTATCATGATTTGCTTCATGTGGAGGATGATACGATAACTAAGCGCTATTATGAACCTACAGAAAAGCAATTTTTGCATAAATTACGCGTGGCATGGAATGTGGGTATAGGTGATTTATATGCAAGAGGCTGGAAGCATTTACTTCCTTTTGTAATAAAGCCGAAATTCACCTCTCCTCTGACTAATCGTCAACTAGATATTCAATATAGAGGTTCTGGATACAGTCCTATAGCTGGCTATCCGCGAACAAGAAGTAAAGAGCTTCTTTTGGAGATGAATGATCAAGTTGTTATGTCTGACATTTCTAAGCGTATTCCAAAGTCAGAATTTATAAAGGAAGGTCAAAATGCTAAAACCATACTTTCTCCTTTTGGATGGGGTGAGATCTGCGGACGAGATTTTGAAACCTTCGTGTATGGCGCTTGTATGATAAAGCAAGATATGAGTCATTGTGAGACTTATCCTGATGCTTATCAGCCATATGTAACATATGTTCCTCTTAATTGGGATTTTTCCGATTTTAAAGAAAAAATAGCAAAAGCTTCTTCTAAAGAATACTTGGATATAGCTAAACGGGGTCAAGAGTATTATAAGTATTTCTTTACCTCAGAAGGAAGAATGGATTTTGCAAAGCATATAGTATCGCAGATAGTGAAATAATAAGTATGATTTAATACATTCATTAGAGAATTAGATTTTTTCAATGATTTATTTATGACATAATGATTATGGGGATACTTAAAATGTAATGGATTGTGAGTAAAAAAGTAATAGCGCATGATAATAGAGGTGTTTGGTACAACGAAATCTCTTCCATTATTTCCTTTCTGTTCATTAGTTTTAAATAGAAAAGATATAGAAAGAAAAGGTTATTAAGATGAATAAATACGATTATTTAATAGTAGGTTCCGGTTTGTTCGGGGCTACATTTGCTAATCTCGCTCGTAAGCAAGGTAAGAAGTGCTTAGTTATTGATAAGCGTTCTCACTTGGGTGGCAACATCTATTGTGAGAATATCGAAGGTATTAATGTACATAAGTATGGTGCACATATTTTCCATACCTCAAACAAGAAAGTGTGGGACTTTGTAAACTCTATCGTTGAGTTCAACCGCTATACCAATTCACCAGTAGCAAACTACAAAGGTAAACTTTATAATCTGCCTTTCAATATGAATACCTTCTATCAGATGTGGGGAGTAACCAAGCCTGAGGAAGCACAGGCTAAAATTGATGAGCAGAAAGCGGAAGCCGTAGCTCGCATGAAAGCTGATGGCGTAACAGAACCTCGTAACTTGGAGGAACAAGCTCAGGTATTGATAGGAAAAGATATTTACGAAAAGCTTATCAAGGGATATACTGAGAAGCAGTGGGGAAGAAAATGTACAGAACTTCCTGCTTTCATTATCAAGCGTTTGCCAGTTCGTCTCATCTTCGATAATAACTACTTCAATGATAAGTACCAAGGTATCCCTGTTGGTGGTTATAACAAACTCATTGATGGCTTACTTGAAGGAGTAGAAACGAAAACGAATGTAGATTTCTTTGAAAACCGTGAATATTGGGAAAGTATTGTCGACAAGATAGTTTTCACTGGTAAGATAGATGAATTCTATAATTATCAGTTTGGTAAACTTAACTATCGGACAGTACGCTTTGAAACAGAGGTTATAGACAAGCCTAACTATCAGGGTAATGCGGTAGTAAATTATACTGAGCGTGATGTACCTTACACTCGTATTATTGAGCATAAGCATTTTGAGATGTTTGGTCAAGAGGTATATGAAACTCCAAAGACTGTTATCTCAAAAGAGTTTTCTACAGAATGGAAGGATGGAATGGAACCATACTATCCAGTGAATGACAAGCAGAACTCTGAGCTATATGCCCAGTACAAGGCTTTAGCTGATAAGGAGGAGAATGTCATCTTTGGTGGTCGCCTTGCTGAATACAAGTACTACGATATGGCTCCTATAATAGAGAAAGTATTGAACCTTTTTAAATAACGGAATGGAAAGTAATAAAAACAAACGATTAGCAAAGAATACTATTTACTTGTATATTCGAATGCTATTTGCTGTTTGTATTAATCTTTACACTTCTAGATTGGTTCTGGAATATCTAGGTGTTGAAGATTTTGGCGTATATAATGTTGTTGGAGGTATAGTTTCACTCATGATGTTTGTGAATACTGCAATGAGTGGGGCGACATCACGATTCATTACGTTCTGTTTAGCAAAAAATGATGTACTTGAGTTAAAAGCTACTATTAGTTCTGCTATACAAGTACATGCAATAATTGCCCTTTTTATATTATTAATCGGAGAATCTGCAGGTCTTTGGTTTGTAAACTCACAATTAAATATACCTACAGGATCAATTTTTGCCGCAAATTGGGTATATCAGTTTTCGCTTTTTTCATCTGTTATTGCTATTCTACAAGTACCGTTTAATGCTAGTGTGATTTCCTATGAGAAAATGGATGTTTTTGCCGTGATAGAGATTGTTAATGTCGTTTTGAAATGTGTTATAGTCTTTTGCTTGGTATGGTTTTCTAATCGTCTGATTGCTTATGGAGGTTTGCTTTTTATAGTATCTGCGCTTATAGCGTTGATGTATGTTGTATATTGCTTCAGTAAACTGGAAGGTTTCTCTTATGCCAATCGCTATCATAAGCAAATAGTTAAGGAAATGACGATTTTTGCCGCATGTGATCTCTATGGCAATGGTACATTTGCTGTCCGACAGCAGGGTATCAATATCTTGATAAACAAATACTTTGGCGTAGCTTTCAATGCAGCAGGTGGAGTAGCGACGCAAGCTAGTGGTATCATATCAACATTTATGAATAATGTATTGTCTGCATTTAGGCCTCAGATTATTAAGGAATATTCCGTAGGAAATATCCCACGAATGTCCAAACTGATGTTTAGTGAATGTGAAATTTTGATATTATTGATAGGATTAATATTTGTGCCATTGTTTATTAATATGGATTTTATAATGGAACTTTGGCTTAAAAACGTTCCACCTTATGCTGTAGTATTCTGCAAAATACTATTGGTGTGCAATGCATTATCTGTCGTAACCCAAATTGTTCAAGATGGTATTTTTGCAACAGGCAAAGTAAAACGGTTTAGCTTCATTGCAGGTAATTTAAATATTGTTTGTTTATTCCTTACATATGTTTTTTTCTTGTTTGGCTTTGATGCGCAATATGCATATTATGCAATGCTGATTTGTATTATTTGCCAGACTTTTGTCAATTCTTATCTTTTAAATAGATTGATTGATAAATTGGATATGAAGCGGTATTTACAGAATACTATTAAGCCATTTATTATTGTAGGTGTATCATATTTAATAGTTAGCCAGTGTACAACTTCATTAGCGGGATGGAATAAAGCATTTACCAGTTTGGTAATAAATACACTATTCATTACTATATCTGTTTTAGTTTTATATACAAATTATAGAACTATTATTGTGTCTATTTTAAAAAGAAAAATAAAATGATGAAAAAATTACTTGTCTTACTATTTTTTGGTAGTTTGGAAAATATGTGTGTTGCTCAAATACCGTATTTTGCAAAGACTGTAGATCAGGATAGAATGTATGCATATACATCAATGAAAGTGCGCCCTGGTATTAATTCACAGGAAACCTATACTACTTTTCAGTATGGGTTGAGTAATTCTTTGGCTACAGGTTTAGATTTGTATACCAGCAATGGTAACAGCTATTGGGGCGTTTTGATGAGATATGGTGCCTGTTTATCTAAATACTTTAATGTTGGTGTTCAAGTTACCCCTTCATTCAATCTGTCTGATAATTTTAAGTTTTCGTATCTTACCTCTGCATTGTATTTAAATGGTAATATTACCAAAGATGGAAATACCTTCTGGTGTGCGAATACATGGTGGGGAGTTAATGATGGAGCGCCCAATAGCATAAAGCAATGGATATATCTAGGTCATTGCTTTAAAGTAGGCAAGCAGAGTAGTATTACTCCTATGGTTGGTGAAATTCATTCTTGGAAGATGGATGAAGACATGGATATGGCTGTTGGTGCATACTATAGTGTAAAGAAATATAATTTGTATCTGTGGACTGATAATCTTTTTGATTCTCACCCAAGAATAGTAGCAGGTTTTGATGTAACAATATAGTTTTGTAAAATGATAAGTAAATTAAAAAAGAACATTTGCTCTATCATTGCTTTTGCATTGATAGTGCTACTCTTAGCCGTTATTGCATTTATAGGATTAGATTCAGAAGCATTCGGCTTATTTTTTAAGCAAACATGTATTGCCGTTAGAGGCTATGTTGGATCCTTATGCTGTCTGTTCCTTCTGATTCTGGTGATTCTTGCAGTATCGAAGTATGGAAAAATAAAACTAGGCGGTAAGGATGCCAAGCCTGAGTATAGTAATTTTTCCTGGTTCTCCTGTTTGTTCATGGCAGGAATGGGTATTGGAATCATGTTCTATTGTCAGGAGTCTTTGTTTCATTTGCATAGTAATCCTTATGTTGGATGGGTGTCAGGATCTCCAGAATCTATCGCTTATTCCTTAACATTATATGATTGGACTTTTAATGCCTGGGGATTATATGCAATGTTGGGACTTATTATAGCATATTTCCATTTTAACAAAGGGCGTGAACTTAAGATAAGCTCTATCTTTCCTATGCGTTTTAGTTACGTCTTACGTCGAACTATCGACATTGTGATGGCGCTAGGTATTGTTGCGGGTCTTTGTACATCTTTAGGATTGGGAGTGGCACAGTTATGTGGTGGATTTAAATATGTGTTTCATGTGAATGCTAATCCTTATATTCTGATGATGGGAATTTGCTTGATAGCAACATGGTCAGTAAACTCAGGTTTGAAAAAAGGTGTAAAATGGTTATCCAATTCCTCAACGATACTTGTTGGTATTTTAGTTTTACTAGTTATATTATTTGCCTATCTCACTCATTCTGTAACAAATTATGGTTCTTATATAGGAAAAGGTCTTGTTACATTCTTTGGAAATTATGTTTTTTATAACGATTATTTCAATACAAAATCAGATGACTGGGCTGCTTCTTGGGCTGTATTCTATCAAATGTGGTATGCAGCTTGGGCAGCTTTCGTATCAGTTTTTGTAGCAAAGATATCTAAAGGTAGAAGTATTCGAGAATTTATTCTTGGTGTTTTGATTTTGCCATCATTGGTAACCATGTTGTGGTTTGGTGTATACGGAACTATAGGAACAGAAATCAAGGACCTTATATTTCCTGCTATGCAAAATGACATTACTACGTCATTGTTTATCTTTATTGAAAACATAACAACGAGCCATTTCGCCTATCTGTTTATGTCTGCAGTAGTATTGGTAACTATATGCTTATTCTTTATTACTTCGTCTGATTCCAGCTCATTTGTCGTGGCGACATTGCTTACACCAGATAAAGAGGCTTGGACAATAGGAAAAGTGTCATGGAGTATGACTCAATGTTTTTGCGCCATGGTGTTGTTTGCCTGTGGAGGCTTGGCGTTAGTACAAATGGCATCAGTAATCTTAGGCGTTATCGTCATCACGATTATTTTTGCAGGTATGTGTTATTTCTTATATACGTTGAAAAAATCAAATATTTAAAATATGATAAGCAAGAATCATGAAATTTTCAGGCACAAGCATATTTTGCTTGTTGAAGATCACACAAATCCATTAGGAATAGTGCGTAGTTTAGGTGAGGAAGGAATTCGACCTATAGTTTTACTTTGCTCTAAAAATCCAATTCTGGTTAATAAAAGTAAGTATGTTGGTGAACTTCATCGATTTGATAATATAGAAGATGGCTATAAGTATCTTGTTACTCATTATGGTAATGAAGAACTAAAACCATTTATTTATAATGGCAGTGATGATATCACATTGTTGCTAGATTCTTATTATGAAGAGTTAAAGGATAAGTTCTATTTTACAAATGGTCAAGGTGGTATCAAGAAATATCTCCAGAAATATGATATTACACAAGCTGCATTAGAATGCGGTCTTCAGATACCAAAGGAAGAACTATTGAAAGTAGGAGAACTTCCAAAGGCGTTGAAGTATCCTGTCTTTACGAAGGCGGCAACCTCTGCTAATGGAGGCGGCTGGAAAGACCAAGCTCATATTTGTAATAATGAGGAAGAGCTTAAGGCAGCTTATAAGACAATGCATGTAGATAAGATTCTAGTCCAGGAATATGTAAAAAAGAAAAATGAACTTTGCATTGATGGTATTAGTATTTCTGGGGGCGCAGAGATTTTTATGCCTTATGCGTGTAGCTATTATCGTTTCAGACCTGATAGCTATGGCAATTATATGTATTTCTATCCATTTAAGGATAAAAACTTGATAGAAAAAATATCAAACTTAATTAAGGCGGCTCATTTCACTGGTATATTCTGCATAGAGTTCCTTATTGATGATAAGAATGAACTTTATTTTATGGAAGTAAATTTCAGAAATTCAGGATGGAGTTATGCCTTTACGAGAGGTGGATTTAATCTTCCTTTTAGATGGGCTGTTTCTACTTTGGAAAATAAGTTGTACTTAGATGGTTTTAAGCCATTGGATAAGTTTGATGCTCTACATGAGGTTGGTGATTTCTATGAATTTGTGAAAACAAAAAAGGTTTCTATCAGGCAATGGATCAAGGAATTGAAAAACTCAAAATGCCTTTTCCTTTATAATGCCAAAGATCAGGCTCCATTCAGAAATTTCATTTTTCAAAAGATTAAAAAGAAGTTATGCTAAATATATTTTCTAAGAAAGATCGTATGATATTACGATCTGATATGTGGAATTTGGGCTTCGTTACAGACAATGTTGCTGATGTAATCTATTCAGACCATCTCAACATTCACTGGATGAAGCATGACTATAAGGACAGATGGTTTGCTGATCCTTACCTGCTTGAGGTAACTGATAACCAAATAGTAGTCTTGGTCGAAGAGTTTTGTTATAAGATTCGTAAAGGTCGTATAGCAAAGCTTGTGGTCAGTCGTCCAGACTATGTACTGCAAGATATGAAGATTATCTTGGAGTTGCCTACGCATCTTTCATTCCCATTCATCTATGAGAAGGATGGGCAAGTGTATGTAATGCCTGAGAACTCTAAAAGTGGAGGTATTAACCTCTATCGTTATAATGCAGAAAAGGAACGATTAGATTTAGTGCATGAAGTTGGGCATTTACCACTTACGGATGCAACTATTGTAAATTTCCATTCTGGTGAAGAGTTTGTGTTTAGTACAAAACTTCCTAACCCAAATGGTAATGAATTGGAAATCTATCCATTTGATGGTGAATCAATGAAAATGGAAGGAAATGCAATTTCATCTATTTCTTTTTCTAGTAATATTGCTAGAAATGCAGGTGGTGCTTTCTTTGTAGGAGAACAAATGTATCGCCCTGCCCAAGATTGTAATAAATGCTATGGCAATGGTTTGAATATTCAGCAAATTAATAGAGTAAGGGATAAGGTTGAATTTAAAACTGTTGCGGAGTTCCATTCAGACAATCCTAACTATGGATTAGGCTATCATACTTTCAATATGAAGAATGGCTTGATTGTAGTTGATGGCCATCGTTATCGTTTTCCACGTATGGTTAAATTACTACATGTTTTATCCAAACTAAGATTTAAAAGATGACAAAAATGAAGATAATGTTTATTAATTCTGGTCTGGCGATGGGTGGAGCTGAAGTAATTTCTGCAAATTATCTTTCCCACATGAAGAAAAATGGACAAGATGTTTGTTTGCTGGAATTGATGCATCGTCCTACATTTCTTTATGACCATCTCGTCGAAGAGCATATTCCAATCTATACAGTACTGCATGATGGTAATAATATCTTGTTTAAGGTTTACAACAAATTATTTGGTAAAGAAATATCTCTCAGAAAGATTCCTAATATAATAAATGAAGTAACCCCTGATGTTATTCATTTGCAAATATTCTCAGAATTGTTAGATTTAGACGATTTTGGATTAAACCGAGTTTTTCTGACGATTCATTCAGATTTAAATAGATATTTAAGACCTCTATCTAAATATGGAAAAGGAAAATTGCAGAGTATGATGCAAAAAGGTATGCATGTAATTGTTCTTTGCGAAAAGGCAAGAAAAGATTTTTTGGCATTTTGTCCTTCTGCTGATGTACATGTGATTCCTAATGGTCTAGATATTGATTATATTAAGAAGCAAAAGTATGATAGAAATCAGTTATGTAAAGAACTTAGTATTTCTTCAGATACTTTTATCTTAGGCCATGTTGGTCGATTTCATAAGGTGAAAAATCATGATAAGTTGATAGATATATTTGCTTGTTTGCATGAGAAGAAACCAAATTCAGTCTTGGTTTTAGTTGGTGATGGTACATCTAAAGAAAGGGCACATTTAAAGGAGGTTGTTGCCAAAAATAGACTAAATGATTGTGTGAAATTCTTAGGAGTCCGTTCCGATGCTACTGCAATCATGAGCTGTTTTGATGCCTTTGCTCTTCCATCATATCAGGAAAGTTTTTCTCTAGTCTTGGTAGAGGCACAGGCTCATCATATAAGATGTGTAGCTTCTGATACTGTTCCAGAAGAGGTAATATGCAATGACAATTGCTTTACTCTTTCTATTAATGAGTCATCTGAGAAATGGGCTTCCATTTTATTGGAGTCTTCTGTAAGGGAAGGAGGGAATAAGTCGGTACATGATTTTGATATTAATAAAGTGTTGGCTGATACCAATGCGTTATATAAACAGTTTTGTTTATGAAATTATTTACTTTTTTATTTATATTTATATACGTTTTAACAACAAATATTGGACATCGTTTGGGAATAGACCCTAAACTGGTCAACTATTTTTTGTTGATTTTTTCTTTCCTCTATATATTGATAAAAGAAAAGGCTGGTGTGTTGTTCCACTCTACGTTCGGAATAGTTCTCTATTGTGCTGTAATTACTGTAATAATGCGAGTCTCAGAAGGTATTATGGCAGATTCCTTTCTGGTTCTCATGAATTTATTGTTTCCCGCCCTTATTGTTTTTGTGATTCGCCTAATGAAAACTACCAAAAATGAGATGCAAGGAATAATAATTAAGATGTTTATAGTAAATAGTTTTATTGCTATATTTGAATTCATTCTAAAATCGCATTTAATTGGATGGTATGAAGGCGGTTATACAGAAGGTTATATATCTTATCAAGATTCTGAATTTCGATCAGTTGCATTATTAGGAGGACCTTTAGCAAATGCTGAAATTACTTGTATAATAAATGCCTTTATACTTTTTTCAAATATTAAGAATAAGTATAAATTATTTAGTTTTGGTACGTTAGCTATTTTGGCATATAATGCAAGAACTTCTTTTTTTATGAATGCAGCAATATTTGTGCTATACGCTATTTCTAATTTCCATAATTTTTCTTTAAAACAGAAAAAAATGGTATTGGGTGCTATGATTCTCATTGCCGCTTTTGTGGGATTTCTGGTATTTAATACTAATATGGGAAGTAGACTTTTGATGACGGACAAAACTGATGGTGGTAGTATTGACGTTAGACTACAGTTGTTTGATTATGCTATGAGTTTGAACTTTAAGGATTTTTTGTTTGGTATGTCCTATACGAAATTTCAAATTTTGCAAGAATTTATCGGAGTTAAAGTTATAGAAAATTTTTGGCTTAATTATATATTTCACTTTGGAATTGTTGTAACATTAATTTTTACTGTAGCCTATTTCTTTGTAATACGAGAAATATTTTCTGAATATAAAAGAACAACAGAGTTGATTTTGGTTTTAGGTATAATTATAATAATGTCTTCCACAAATGGACTATATTCTGATTATCGGAGTTTTTTAATGCTATTACTATGTGGATATATTTTTGCTCCCTCAAAGGAGGGGAATATTCCAAAAATAGATATGTACAAAGTTTATTAAAATTATGATTAAGAATATTACAATTCAAAATATAAAGGGCTATGGTTATCCGCCTGTAACTCTTGATGTGGAACTTAAAACCAATAGGGTGAATATTTTGTTCGCCCCAAATGGTACAGGTAAATCTTCTTTAGCTGCGGCTTTTAGTTCTTTGAAAAGAGGCACTTTGTCTGTAGATAAAAATCTGAAATTTCATAAAGACGAAACCCTTTCATCGTCATTGTCTTTAGAGCTGAATGATGTGGTTTATACTGCGGACAGTACTAAGAACGAAATATCTCCAGTTCTTTCTTGTTGGGTGATAAAAAGTGGTATAGATAGCGAAGCGACTTTGCAAAATATGGGGAAATTTGCTACAGCGACAAGTTATATAGATATTACAGATATAGAAATAGGTAAAGTTGTAAAGTTGGTTTCTACAGGTTATTCAATTAATGCTATAAAACGTAATTTTGGAAAAAATAAGAAAATTCTTCAAAACCTAGGAGTAGAAATGGAAAGTCCAAAATTCCTTCATAGATTGAAGTTTATATATACTCAATTGGATACTTTCTTATCGGCAAATTCTAGAATAGCGTTAATAGAAAATGTATTGCAAAAAATCAATAATCTGAGAGGAAATGAACAAGAAGTCTTAGCTGCGATAGATGAAAACTGGTTGTCTGAAATTGAAACAGAGCCTCGATATCAGAGTATTGTTCAGCAATTGGCTTTATTGTACCCTAATGATTCGCCTTGTAACTTGTTTTTGCGTTTTTTTCAATTGATATATCATTGGAAAGATAACAAAGTAAAAATCAAATCAGCTATAGCTTATTGGGACTATATTGATTTCAAAAATCATATTGATAGGGAATTTAAGCTGCTAGATACAACATGGAAAAATATCCATACTGAAGAAGTTAAGGATAAGCTAGTAGTACGTTTCCCACATGCTGATGAAATATCAAATGGGCAACGTGATTTGTTGACTTTTGTTGTGAATATCATTAAGTTTAAAGCAAAGATACGTCCAGAACATAAATACCTGCTACTGATAGATGAAGTCTTTGACTATCTTGATGATGCCAACTTGATAGCTGCTCAGTATTATCTGACAGATTTTCTCAATCTATCAAATAATAATTTGTATTTATGTATTTTGTCGCATCTGAATCCTTATACTTTCCGTTCTTATGTGTTTTCTGAAAAGAGAATAAATCCTCAATATTTAAGGGCGACGGTTCCAACTGCAACTAGAAAAATGTTGGCTTTTATTGCTTTCCGTGAAACTATGAATCAGGAAGGCAAGAGAGGGGATGCAAATAAACTGCAACTTTATCACAACCTCTCACATGATTTGTTTCATTATAATCATTTGGTAAGAGATTATTCAGCAGATATAGCTACTTATAAAACAGACCGTAATCTAGATGAGACTTGGGGAAGAACAGCTGTTCTTCACCAAATCTTGATAGATGAAGTAAATAAATATCTATCTGATCAAACTCAATATGATCCTTATGCAGTAGCAATGGCTTTGAGATTGAGAGTGGAAAAAATGATGTATGAGCAACTTCAGAATCAAAATCAGAAAACTCATTTTATTGAGCAGAAAATGACTAAGAATAAATTTGCTTATTGTGAAGATAATGGTGTTGAAGTCCCGGATGTGTATAATATCGTTTCTGCTATCCATAATGAGGCTGATCATGTGAAGATGGATCATTTAACTAATACCTACGTAGAGAAACCAATGGTATATAAGCTTCAGCATGTTGCTATAAAAGGCATTCTGAAAAAAATATTTGGTTGGGAAGGGCATAATTTAAATACTAATGTAATAGATTAATTCTCATGAGAAAAAAAGTCGTTTTTTTTATTCCTTCTGGTTGTGGAGGTGCAGAACGTCAGGCTATCGTTATTTCAAAATGCTTGAGTGATGAACAGTTTGAAGTTTCTTATCATATATTTGGTCCAAATAATCAGTTGGAAAAGTTTTTACCTGATAATAGAGTATGGACTTTTCATAAGGAACCGAAATTTACGCATAATTTGATAAGTAATATGCGTAACGTGATAAAGAGAGAAAAACCTGATGTGGTTTATGGAGCAGGAATGCCTGTTAATTGGCGTCTAATAGTAGCTTCGCGATTTTTGAATTGTAAGGTAATTCTTAGAAATGAGAATTATCTCTATACTCAAAGTTTTACTCAGAAATTAAGACTGGCTCTTACTTACCCATTTGCAGATTATATCATTGCTCAAACTGATGAAATGAGAGATGGATTAATAAAAGGTTTACACCTTTCAAAAAAGCTAGTTCATACGGTTCCAAATGCAATAGATAAGCAATATATTAATAAGTGCTTGGCTGAGGAAAGTCCTTTTGTAGAAGACATTGTTAATGCGAGATTTGTTGCTGTTGGAAGATTTCATCGCGATAAAGGATTTGATTTATTGTTGAAAGCTTTCTGTATTGTGAAAAGAAATATAAATAATTCTAAACTGTATATAGTTGGAGACTATAATGAGGATAATCCTGTTTGCCAAGAATTGCAAAACTTTGTAAAACATAACGAACTTCAAGGTTCTGTGGAGTTTACTGGTTTTAAAAGCAATCCTTATATATATATGAAAAATGCTGATTGCTTTGTTTTGTCTTCTCGTAATGAAGGTTTGCCTAATGTTATGATAGAAGCCTTGTATTTGGGGACACCTGTTGCAGCATTTAAGTGTATTCCTGTTATAGAAAGGATTGTTTCTGAAGGAAGAACAGGTTATTTGGCATCTAAGGAAAATGTAGAAGAGCTAGCTGCTGCGATGGAAAAAACGGTGACGCTGGGAAGGATAGAGACTACGTATAATGCAAATTCAGAAGAAAAATTTCGTAAGATATTTGCAGAATAATAATTTTGGGGCGAAAGGCTTGATCCTTTTATTTTTTGAGCTACTTTTCTGGGCAAGCTGAGTAGCCCTTTTAAAAAGATAATAATGAAAACAATACTTCTTCAATGTAAATTCCTATTGGTGGAATTTCTTAATGTATCTTATCTATTGATACCGAATCCTCTCAGAAATTGGTATCTGCGTTTGTTCGGAATTCGAATCGGGGGAGGCAAGTCTTGTATCCATCGAGGATGTAAGTTCTTTCATGTTGGTAAGATGAGTGTGGGACAGAATACTGTCATTAATTTTGGTTGTTACCTTGATAATCGCCGGGGTATCTATATCGGAAACAATGTCGGTATTGCCCATAATACTAAGATTTATACGTTAGGTCATGATTTGAATGATTCTCAATTTAAGACAAAAGGTGCTCCTGTTTCAATAGAAGATAATGTTTTTATATTTTCTAATGCATTAATTATGCCAGGCATAACTATTGGTGAAGGCGCTATTGTGTTAGCTGGTAGTGTTGTAACTAAAGATGTGGAGCCTTGGACTATTGTTGGGGGAAATCCTGCCAGAAAAATTCGAAATAGAGGTCATGACGTAGATTATAAACAAATTTATAGATATTGGTTCGCTTTATAATTTATGAATATTCTTTTTTATACAAAATCATTTGGTGTAGGTGGAGTTGAAGTCGTAACTATGGCTTTAGCAAAAGCTCTAATAGCAAGAGGTCATCAGGTTTCGATTTTTGCTTTCTTTGAAAAAGACCAAGTTTTGAAGGAAAGACTTCCGAAAGACATCAAATTATATATTGGACATGGCTATAAAAATTCCAAGGATAATGTTGAACTTATTCGTAAAATTTTGATTGAACAGAAGATTCAAATCGTAGTTAATCAGTGGGGACTACCTTTTCTACCTATCCGTGTAGTCAATAAGGCACGTAAGGGGATGGATGTAAAAGTTATATCTGTTTATCATTCACAAGTAAACACAAATGGTCGCATCGCTTCTGTCAATTTGGATATTCAAAGAACTCAGTCTGCATTTCGCAAGTCCTTGTTGAAACTTAAGTTGAAATGCTTTAGGTTCATTACAAGCACAAGCATGCGATATGTTTATAATCATAGCGATGCTTATGAGGTGCTTTCTCCTAGTTTTGTTGATTTGTTTAAGGAATTTACAGGTATCAAGAATCCCTCAAAACTCGTGGTGCAAACTAATCCTGTAACTGTGGATAATGAACCTTTTTCTCTGGCAGATAAAAAGAAAGAAATTATCTATGTGGGTAGATTAGAGTCAGTTGTTAAACGGGCATATAGAGTAATTGATACTTGGAATTATCTGGAAGATTGTTTCCCCGATTGGTCTTTGACTATAGTTGGTGACGGTGAGGATAGAGATAATTTGGAGAATCACGCGAAAGCTTTAGGGTTGAAACGTGTTAATTTCGAAGGTTTCCAAAAACCTGTACCTTATTATAAACGAGCTTCTCTCCTGATGCTTACTTCTGAGTTTGAAGGTTTTCCTTTGGTGCTTGCTGAATGTATGAGTTTTGGTGTCGTTCCTTTTGTATATCAAAGCTTCTCGGCAGTAGATGATATTATTGAAGATGGTAAAGACGGAGTAATTTTGCCAAAATCAGATATTGGTTTCGATGCAGAGGCCATGGCTAATAAAATGGCTGTTGTCATGAACAATCAGGATAAGCTTTGTTTGATGGCTAATGCTGCTATAGAAAAAAGTAAGAGCTTCTCTCTAGATACGATTGTAAAGCAATGGGAAGAAGAATTCGTTAAAATAATTAATGGATAAAAATTTCTTTATGCTTATCGTATATTTTAGGAAGAAGTTCTTTTGAGTTATTATTTTTTGATGAAGATCATTGTTTTTTGAAACTGTTAAAGTAATAAATAGAATGAAACAGAATCATATTAATTATTGGGCGTTTGCTCTATTAATACTTCCGGTTGTTCTGCTTTTAGTTAGTGGATTAACTTGGTGTATAGGGGCTAGTATTTGTAGTTTTACATTTCCATTAGCCCTAGTGTTTACGTTGTTTATGACAAATAAGATTATTAGCAGACAGAAAATACTGTATCAGACTATCGCCTATTGCTTAGTCTGCTTAGTTGCCGTAGGCGCTTTGTGTTATTTTGTTCACGACCCTGCTTTTGATAGTAATTGGTATCATCAACCTGGTATCTATCTGTTGAGCCATGGCTGGAATCCTATATATGATCACCATTCAGCTAGAGTTATCAATGACACCTCCCATATTTGGATTGACCACTATGCTAAGGGGCAAGAAACTATCTGTGCCACAATAGTTGCATTTACTGGAAATATGGAGATTGGAAAATTAGGTAATTTCTTCTTGCCAATCTCTTCTTTCTTCTTTTCTCTTATGGCTTTGGAAAAGATGTTTGAGGGCTGGTCTAAGCGTAAATTGTGGTTGGTTGCATTCATTGTTGCTTTTCCTCCTATCATTTGGAATCAGTTATTGAGTTTTTATATAGATTTTAATCTCTATTCGATAGTTGTCATCGCATTATGTTCAATGGTTCTTTATAAGGAGGATAAAGTTAAATTCTTGCTGGTCTTTATCTGTCTTTTAGCTATAGCTGTTTCAGTGAAGTTCAATATGCTGTTGTGGTTTGGCTTGTTGTACTTGGGATTCATGGCATATTTTTGGAGACAAGGACTGCGAAGCATAGTTGGTTATATTTTCGTATATGGTATAGTTGGGGTTATAGTGTCGGTCTTAACCTTCTCTTTCAATCCTTACATTACTAATACAGTAGACCATCAAACTCCATTTTATCCTCTTATGGGGGGGCATAGTAATGTTGATATTATGTCTATTGTTGAGCCTGAGTCTTTTAAACATTATAATAGTGTAGAAAAAATTCTTGTTGCTGATTTTTCTCGCCCAACTACAGGTTCGCAAAGTCAAAACTATCAATTCCCTTATGGTGGATACCCATTGAAAAACCTGACTGCATGTGGATCGGTAGATGCAAAATTAGGTGGAGCAGGATTGTTATGGCTTGATGTGCTGATTTTAGCAATCATACTTTTTGTGCTGTCAAAAGCTTATAAAACTCGAAAAGGAAAATGGTATATAGGGCTATCGATTGCGTTTTTGGCTACTCAGTTGTTGGTTCCTGGTGGATGGTTTTATCGCTATGTAAGCTATATTTATCTGGTTCCTTTGTTCTTGTTGTTTGCTACTGAAAGTTCAGTTGTAAATAAAAGAATGAATATATTGAGGAAAAGTATTTATGGCTTATTGCTAATCAATTGTTTGGTAGCAATGGGAGCAACTCTTGCTACTACCATAGTTGCTAACCAAATAGAAGACTATTATGTAAAATGCATCAACCACTCGGATAAATCATGCTATAGTTCAGATTTGTATGGCTTTGTACGTAAGATAGAACCTGCTAAGCGAACTCTAGGTTTAAGTAAGCCTTCAAAAACAATGGAGCAGATTCCTCTGTTGCCAACGAGAGTAAGAATCTATATTGATTATAGCGCACTGAATCGTGATGTAAAGACTAATTTCATACAAGAATTATTATTGAAGAAAGGAGTTCTGAAATGAAAAACTTAATATTGCTCCTTCGTCCTCAACAATGGGTGAAGAATACATTTATCTTCTTGCCTTTGTTTTTTCATGGGGACTTGACGAATGTCCAGATGTTGACAAATGCAGTAATAGCATTCTTCTGTTATAGCTTTGCGGCTAGTAGCATCTATTGCTTTAATGATATATATGATGTAGCCGCTGATAGAAAGCATCCTAAGAAATGTAAGCGTCCAATTGCTTCTGGAGCTGTTAGTATTCCTCAAGCTTATGGATTAATGGCGTTGATGCTATTTCTTTCTTTAAATCTTGCGTTTTGGACTCTCGGAAATTCCAGTATGCAGGTGATTGGTGTTATTTGCTTCTATTATCTGATGAATATAGCCTATTGTATAAAGCTTAAGCAGATAGCTTTAGTAGACGTTTTTATCATTGCAATTGGTTTTGTCCTTCGTGTTATTTTAGGTGGTGTTGTCAATGATATCATTCTCTCTCACTGGATAGTCCTTATGACTTTCTTGTTAGCATTGTTCCTTGCTTTTGCCAAGAGAGGAGATGATGTTGTATTGTATCAAGAAACGGGAGTGTTGCCAAGAAAGAATGTCAACCGCTATAACTTAGATTTTATGAATCAGGCATTAACTATTGTTTCTGCTGTTACATTGGTTGCTTATGTAATGTATACTGTTTCGGATGATGTTATGGAGCAGTTTAATTCTCATTATATTTACCTTACTACAGTGTTTGTCTTGGCTGGTATATTGAGATATTTGCAGATTACAATCGTAGATGTTAAAAGTGGAAGTCCGACCAAGGTATTGATGAAAGATAGATTTGTCCAGTTGTGTATTGCTGGTTGGGTTATTTCTTTTTTGATATTGATATATCTGTAAAGCTATGGAAAGAGATAAGCAATTTTATGACGTGTGTCATAAGGTAGTAATCTTTTATTTCAGAGAAGCGGAATGTAAAAAAATAAACTATGATAATAAGAAGTAAAGCACCCCTCCGCCTAGGTTTGGCTGGAGGTGGTTCCGATGTATCGCCATATAGCGATATATACGGAGGTTTGATATTGAATGCAACAATTAATTTGTATGCATATTGTACAATAGAAGAGACTGATGACAATCAGATAACTATCAATGCGTATGATGCGCATTGCAACAAGAGTTATCCGATGACTGAATGTCTGGAGATTGATGGTGAGGCAAGTCTCATTAAGGGTGTGTATAATCGTGTGGTAAAAGATTTTGGCGTTGGTGCTAAATCTTTCAAGATTACCACTTATAATGATGCTCCAGCAGGTTCTGGTTTGGGTACATCATCTACAATGGTGGTTTGTATCCTGAAGGCATTTGTAGAGTGGCTTGGTTTGCCATTGGGTGATTATGAGATTTCTCGCCTTGCTTATGAGATAGAGCGTAAGGATTTGGGATTGTCTGGTGGTAAGCAGGATCAATATGCTGCTGCTTTCGGTGGTTTCAACTACATGGAGTTCTTGCAGAACGATATTGTAATCGTAAATCCGTTGAAGATTAAGCGATGGATTATCGATGAGTTAGAGGCAAGTATGCTTCTTTACTTTACAGGCAAGAGTCGTAGTAGTGCTGCTATCATTGAGGAGCAAAAGAAGAATACTTCTCATGGTGATAATGATGCTGTTGAAGCTATGCACAAGATTAAGCAGAGCGCCAAGGACATGAAACTAGCTATTTTGAAGGGTGATATTGATGGATTTGCTGACATTCTTCGTGAAGGATGGGAAAATAAGAAGAAGATGGCAAATAACATCACCAATCCTATCATTCAGGAGGCTATGGATGTTGCGATGGCTGCTGGTGCTAAGGCTGGTAAAGTATCTGGTGCTGGTGGTGGCGGTTTTATCATGTTCGTGGTAGAACCTACCCGAAAGAAGGAGGTGGAAGAGGCTTTGAAGAAACTCAATGGTTTTGTGATGCCATTCCAGTTCTCTGATGGAGGTGCGCATGGATGGAAAATCTATCCTACAGACGATGTTCGAATGTTGAGTGTTAAATGTTGAATGTTTAATTGAAGAATTCATATATGAACAATCATATTGAAACATTGGTACAACGTTATCCTCAGCTGGAGAGTTGTAAAGATGATATACTGAAAGCTTACCAAATCTTGGAGGAAGCTTATTCGGCTGGTCGCAAGTTGTTGGTAGCTGGTAATGGCGGTTCTGCATCAGATTCAGAGCATATTGTCGGTGAGTTGATGAAGGAGTTCAAACTGAAGCGTAAAATTTATGCAGCTCAGATTGATCGGTTGATGCAGATTGATGCAGAGATGGGTACAGTGTTGGCTGATCATCTTCAAGGCTCGCTTCCTGCCATCTCTTTGGTAGGAGAACCTTCATTGACAACTGCATTTATGAATGATGCCGTTCCGGTATTGATTTTTGCTCAGCAGGTGAATGGCTTGGGTAGAGCTGGTGATGTTTTCTTGGGTATCTCAACTTCTGGTAACAGTAAAAATATACTTTATGCAGCAGTAGCTGCAAGGTCTAAGGGGTTGAAGGTAATTGGATTGACCGGTCAGAACGAAAACAGATTGGAAACATTTGCAGATGTTTGTATCCATGTCCCTGAGACAGAAACTTATAAGATTCAGGAGCTTCATCTTCCTGTATATCATTGCTTGTGCTTGATGTTGGAAGAGAAATTCTTCGGAAATTGACAAACTCACACGGATCACAAAAAACGCACGGATTTTATATCAATTCGTGTTATTCGAGTGATGCGTGTTCAAAACTAAACTCGTATGAAGACAATACTTATGGCGGGCGGTAGAGGAACCCGTATCGCTGAACTTTTTCCTAACATACCAAAGCCACTGATACCAGTGGCTGGTATGCCTATCCTTGAAAGAGAAATAAGATCTCTCTGTGCGCAAGGTTTTAAAGATATCATTTTGACCGTAGGTTATCTAGCCGACAAGATTATTTCCTATTTTGGAGATGGCAGTCAGTTTGGAGCAAAGATAGATTATTTTGTAGAAGAGTCTCCTCTTGGCAATGCTGGTGCTTTGTTTAGACTGAGGGAAAAAATAGGTGATGAGCCTTTCCTTCTCTTGAATGCGGATGCAGCATTCGATGTTGATTTCAATCGTATGGTTGCATTCCATAAGAATCATGGAGGTCTTGTTACTCTGTTTACTCATCCTAATTCGCATCCATACGATAGTGGATTGATTATTGCTGATGAAAACGGTCATGTAGAGAAATGGCTTGCCAAGGAAGATGAACGTCCACAGTGGTATGACAATCGTGTGAATGCTGGGCTTCATGTGATAGATCCCAAGGTTTTGGATATTAGTTTGAAATCTCTTGAAATCAACAAAGAGTCTGGATTCCCACAAGGAAAGGTTGACTTGGACCGACAGATACTCAAACCTCTATGTGGCTCAAACATGATGTTCTGTTATGACAGTCCTGAATATGTAAAGGACATGGGTACGCCAGAGCGTTTCCATCAAGTGGAGGCTGACTATAAAAATGGTGTTGTTCAGGCAAAGAATCTTACCAACAAGCAGAAAGCCATATTCCTTGACCGTGATGGAACAATCAATAAATATGTGGGATTCCTTCGCAATATAGATGACTTTGAATTGATAGAAGGAGTTGCAGAGGCAATTAAGCTGATTAACCAAAGTGGATATTTGGCAATTGTTGTCACAAACCAGCCTGTGATAGCAAGAGGAGAGGTCACATGGGAAGAACTCAACGAGATACACAAAAAGATGGCAACCCTCTTGGGTAAGGAAGGTGCTTATGTTGATGGTATTTATATCTGTCCTCATCATCCTGACAAGGGATTCGAAGGAGAACGCCCAGAATACAAAATAGATTGCAATTGTCGCAAACCAAAGCCTGGTCTCCTGTTGCAGGCAGCTAAAGACTTCAACATTGATTTATCAGAATCCTATATGATTGGTGATAGCCATCGTGATGTGGAAGCCGGCGAGAATGCTGGAGTAAAGAAGAGCATCAAGGTGGAAGAGAATAAAGCTGGTACTTTAATGGAAGTATTGAATCAAATTCTTATTGATAAATAAAAAGATAATTTATGGAATCAATTCATTTGTTAAATGTGAGAATTGACAATCTCTCATCTCAAGAATTGTTGGAGAATTTAACCCATGGAGTTCTTGTCACTCCAAATATTGACGATATTATGAAGCATCAGCATGATAAAGAGTTTCATGAGTATGCTTCACAAGCAGAATTCTCTATTTGTGACAGTAAGGTGGTTAAGTTAATGTCTTCTATTGCAGGCAAACCATTGAAAGAGGCTGTTCCTGGATCTAGCTTTTTCCCAATGTATTGTGATTATCATGCTAAGGATGAAAATATTAAGGTTTTCCTACTTGGCGCAAAAGAAGGTGTTGCTGATGTAGCTAAAGAAAAAATTAATAAACGTATAGGACGAGATATTATTGTTGGAACTTATTCTCCTCCTTTTGGTTTTGAGAAGGATGAGAAGGAATGCCAGCATATAGTGGATATGCTTAGTAAATCGTCTGCTAATGTGGTTTTAGTTGGTTTGGGCAATCCAAAACAAACTAAATGGATTTATAAGTATAAGGATCAGTTGCCTAACATTGATGTATTTATGGCTTTGGGTGCAACTATAGACTTTGAAGCTGGAAACATCAAACGGGCTCCTAAGATTTTCCAAAAACTTGCATTGGAATGGTTTTATCGTTTCTGCATGGAACCAAAGCGTCTCTTCAAGCGTTACTTCGTAGATGACATGCAGTTCTTCTATTACTTCGGTAAGCAGCTCTTGGGAATATACAAGGATCCTTTCCGAAAAAAGTAGGATTACTTTCTTCGGAAGAACTTACATAGCAAGGCTATCGGAAGGAGGATGATAGCTGCTATGTAGGATAATATGATGCGTATGGCTTGCTTCATGCGTGCAAAAGTACAACTTTATGTTGAAACAACAAAAGATTTTCTTTGATTTCTTGCGATTCTGTATTGGTTCTGCCAAGGAAATACCTGGTTCTTTGAAGGAGGTGGATTGGAAGGAGCTGTATGCTATCGCCAAGAAGCAATGTCTGGTGGGTATTCTCTTTGATAGTATCAAGAAGCTACCTGCTGAATATGTAGGGATAGAGAAGGAGTTATTGCTCCGTTGGATGGCGGAAAGTCAGATGTTGGAGAAAGCGAATGTGCGCCTGAACGATGCTGCCATTCAGGTTTCTGAGTGGTTCAGGAAAAAGGGATTCAGAACATGCATTCTGAAAGGACAAGGGAATGCGCTGCTGTATCCCAATGGCTTGCATCGCACGCCTGGTGATATTGATATCTGGGTGGAAGGGGGCGACAAGCGGGTCATCTCCTTTGTCCGCTCTATCTCGCCTCATGAAAAGGCGTGCTATCACCACATCGAGTTCCCATCGTATAAGGGTGTGGAGGTTGAAGTGCATTATCGGCCTAGCTTCCTGCTGTGTTTCTGGCATAACAGAAAGCTTCAGAAATATTATGAAAGGGTGAAGGAGGAGCAGTTCTCGCATCGGGTGATGTTGGGGGAGCAAGGGGAGATTGCGATTCCGACAGCGGAATTCAATCTCATCTTCCAGTTGACTCATATCTTCTCGCATCTGATGAATGAGGGGATTGGGTTGAGGCAGCTTCTAGATTACTACTATGTTCTTTGTGACTTTTATAAAGTCTATCAAAATTTTTCGAATCCCTCCGTCTCCCTTTCCAAAGGGAGCTCCACTTTCTCCCCAAGCCCCTCTTTCTCAGGAAGCGGGGATGTAACCGCTCCTCCTCGTCGCTCGGAACCGCTACGCTCTAAGGTTGGCGGACCATCAAAGGTCTCGCCAGATTGTGCGGGATGGGACCGCCTGGATGTTAGTGGGGATACGACTTCTGATACTGTTTCTCACTCTGCTACAGTCTGTGCAGGTTCTACTGCAATTGGTTCTGTTGCCTCTTCTGCCTCTTTTTCTGCTGCTATCGATAGGGTGCAGAAGGAATTGAAGGAGTTGGGATTATGGAAGTTTGCCGGGGGTATCATGTATATCATGCAGGAGGTGTTCGGCATGCCTGCCTCTCGGCTTATCGTTCCTCCGAATGAGAAGTATGGTAAGTTTGTACTGAATGAAGTGCTGGAAGCCGGGAACTTCGGAAGGCATGATGCCCGGAATCGGTTTGGTAGGTCACAGCTTGGACATAATCTTCAAAGGGTATATCGGGATATAAGACTCGTGAGGTATTTTCCTGCTGAGGCTCTATGCGAGCCTTTGTTTAGGATATGGCACTTCTTCTGGAGGCTAAAACACAGGAGGCAGTCACTCGGAGTCTTTTCTTGAAGCCCTATGCGGGCTGGGTTTAAGGTCTCGCAGATGACGCAGATTTCTTCTTTGCTTTTTCATATCCCACAGATTGCACGGATTTACACAGATTTTGTCCTATTCGGGATTGAGAGCGCCTGGTATCTCTGAACCACGTTGCAAAGATACGAACACGGTGAGGGGGCAATTCACAGTTGCTCATACTTGCTCATGGTTGCTCATACTTTCTCATAGATTTTCTTTGTTCTGGTATCTGTAAGCTAGTGGATTACGGAGCGTAAGTCCCTGACTTTTGCTTCGTAAGTGACTGACTTTTACATCGTAAGTCTTTGAGTTTTGATTCGGAAGTAACCGTTTCGAGGTGACAGGGTGACACTTATGACAGTGATTTCTGAAGTGTGTCACACGGTGCAAAGATAGAAAAAATAAAATAAAAGAGAGTTCCCATATACGGGAACTCGTAAACGGAAATTATTGATTTTTAAAATCTTTTAAATGGTGAAGGTGGAAATTATATTCGACCAAAACGGTCTCCGCCATATTGTGCGGCATGGGACTGCCTGGGAGTAAAAGCTTTGTGTAAGCAGATTCATTAATCAATATAACTGCACAATTATGTATACATTTTTAGATAACATGTTCAAGGTGCTCAAAGTGGCAGCTAATAATGAACAACAGATTATCTGATGCCAAAATGAAATTTCACAAGAGGTTTTGGAAAAGGTATTGAGAAGCAGGAATAATACATAGGCATAAGTGGTAATAATGCTGTAGCCATCATCTTGTTTTATAAGATAGTTGAAACGGCTGTATATAAGTTTTACGATTGAGCAATATTTTTAAGCAGGCGCAAAATTATATTGTGGCTTTGCAACGGAAGGATGCTTGGGTGTTTGAGCAGGTCTTAAACCTGCAGTAAGAATGCTGAGAATATTGACTAGCTTCAAGTTTTGCTTGATAAGCATCAAGAGGCTCTTTTGTATTTGGAATACAATAAGCTACAGGCTGATATAAGTTATTGGATGAGGCAAAACAGACTACTGAGATTATAACCACTCAGTGTCAGATTATGATGGCGCAACAAAAGGGGCATGGGGTGAGACCACCATCTCCAGTTTCTCCTCTTGCGCCTCAACCGGATGAAGTACATTCTAATGATATATGAGAGGGAAAGAGATGATTGCTGATTGAGATGTGTGAGTTTGACCTTCTTGCCAGGAGGGCTCTTGGCATGGAACTTCTAACAGCTTTTCCTGCCACTTCTCCTGCACATGATCTTCTTCAGCGTCTGTTTAATGAACAGTATGTCGTAATGGACGGAAAGGCTGTTCTTCGAGACAAGAAGGAGGTAAAGGCTGACAGTCTTCAGAATCCTAACGATCCTGATGCAACCTATCGTGCCAAGAACGACCAGTAGGTGCTAGGCTATGTGACCAACATCACAGAGACAGTAGAGGAGGGCAAGCCTAACATCATCACTTCCGTTCAGGTTGAAACTGCAGTATTTGCAGACTGCCATTTACTTCAAGAGGCTGTGGAAGCTACTGGCAACACCTATGAGGCTGTCAAAGCCGTCACAAAGCAGGACGCCGGAAAGCGATAGAGAATCCCATGGAACAACAAAACCGGTTGGCGTTACTTTGAAGACAAAGATATTAAAGCCTATCAGCTTAGGAAGCAGATAGAAAGCCTTCCTTTGGAGGAACAGCATAAACGGAATAACGTAGAAACTGCCATGTTCCAATATAGTTTTCATACACGTAATGGTAAAACCTGATATAGGGGCTTGCTCAAACATCGTATGCATATAGCAGATGTATGTGGATGAACCTCAGAAGGATGGTAATATTCCAGATTTCAACATTTCAAGATCGATATTTGCCCTTTTCGGGCCTATCAGAGAAGCTTTCGGCTCTTTCAAGGCGATTTCTCGAAAGATATTCACAAGAGGAGCCGATAGCTATGTTTCACTCAGCATGACCACATTGGTCATGCAGGATTCAAAATATGCCCCCTTTTTTTAAGTGGGCTCAGTATAGTATATGTCAACCGTAGATAAACTTGCAAGTACAAAGCCGAAAGAGAATGCTGGTTCTAGGTCTTCAAATAGATTTGAATACCAAATAAATTGGGGATTGAATTTATTACTGAAGATGGAGGAGGCTAATGAAGACTACATCATGATTTTTGATTATCATGATGATATAGTGGTATGTAATTCTGACTCTGGTTCTGAATATATAGATTTCTATCAGATTAAGACAAATATTTCTAATATGTGGACATTGGGCGGTTTAGTCGGAGATAATAAAACGGAAAGTTCTTCAAATCCTGATTTTGGACTAAGCATAATTGCCAAATTAATAAGCCATGTCATACAGTTTGAAGATAGCCGAAAACTGTATTTTGTTACTAACTCAAGATTGTCAAAGAATATATATGGTGCTTCTGATGAAGAGGTTAACTTTAATCAATTAAAGCCTGATGCTCAGAATTCCATAAAAGAAAAAGTAAAGAAGGAACTTGATGATATAGATGATAGTGCTTTCGAAAGACTTGTCTTTATTCAAAACCAGATGAATGTTAATGAATATGAACAGACTATGCTTGGCAAATTAACGCTATTTCTTAAACGAAAGTTCAATATTGTTACTGATGTCGATGTCGTATATCAAAATTTAATAGGTCAGTTTCGTAAAAAGAATAATTCTGAAAATGTGGTAGCAGACAAAGAAACTCTGTTGAAAAACAAGGCAATAACGCACTCAGAGTTTAAAGATTACTTGACTAAACTTACTCTATTGAAGGAATTTGAGAAAATACGAAGCGAAATTATAAATGAGATTTCTGATGATGTGAAATTTTATGAGAAAGATAAGATAAAGAAATGCATTGACTCCATATACCAAGACCTTATGAATTATGAGGATGATGAACTGCAAAATCTTTATTCTGAAATAAATAACATAATGAGTTCGTTTGCTGTGCCAGTAGAATGCAAAAGTCTTTGGGATTATACAAATAGTATATACAACAGTCTTATGCTGTCATATAATAACTACAAGCAACATGACGAATTATATATTAAAGCATTGATATTATATGTATACACAAAAGACACCCAGCGAATCATATAAACGTTTGATAAGAAACCTAAGGAAAAAGAAAGATGAAAAATATTCGATTCCAAAAGATTATGATGCTTTCTTATTTGAAAAAGAAAGCGAGAATAATAGATCTTGATGCTAACTTTGTTCTTGTGAAGGGAACTAACCATGTGGGAAAATCATGTATCCTGAAATCGCTTTATCGCACTTTAGGAGCAGAGGTAAAGAAATTGCCAGAAGCATGGAGTAGTGCAAATATATCCTTGCTGTTGTATTTTACAATTGATGGTGTACATTTTAAGTCTTTATTGATTGGAAATGATATAATACTTCTTAATCCTGATGGGACAATACGTTTTAAGGAGAAAGTGGGAAGTGATGCACTATGTCAAAAAATGAGTTCTCTTTTATGTGTGAATTTAAGGGCCGCAGATGAAGTAGCTTCGAATATCCCAGTTGCTGCTATTTACATGCCTTTTTACATTGATCAGGATTCTGGATGGGGGGAAACATGGTCTTCATTTGCTAAGGTGGGAACTCTCAGTGAACGATCTTTAGTAAGGTTGTATATGACAGGCATTGTGGACGAGTTGTTCTTTACATATAAAAAAGAATTGGCTAGTGTTGAGAAAAAGTTGAAAATATGTAATAATGACTTGCATTCTTATATGCTGTTATCTAGGCAAGTAAGGAAACGTTTTAAAACTCTTGACATCGGTACTAACGTAGAAGGTTTCAAGATTCGTATAAATCAATATTTGGATAAGCTTAAGACTCTTAGAGAAAAACAGAACGAACATTTACGACTTATGCAAAAACTGTATCTAAAGAAAGCATATGTAGAATTGGGTGTTGAGCAGCTTAAAAAGAATATCCATGAGATAGAAAAAGATTTCCAATATGCATTGGAACTTGATGATGTTATTATTTGTCCTACATGTGGTGCACATTATAAAAATGATATAAATAGTCGTCATGACTTGGTGAAAGATTTATATGCTTGCAAGGATTTGCTTATTCGTAGTGGTGTGGATTTGGATGATATAAATAACCAAATAAATACTGCGGATAAGAAATTGGGTGATATCAACGCATCCATAGAGTCTACACAAGCAATGATTAAGGAAAGTAATGAAGGTGTCAGTTTAGAGGATGTTGTTGAAGCCAAGTCACGAGTACAAATTATTGATTTTATGAATAATCAACAATCTGACTTGTTGGAAGAATGTGGAAAGCTAAGAAATAAAAAAGAAAAGCTTGAGTTGCAAATAAAAGCCTATGAGGGCAATGGAAGAAAAGAAGAGGCTGAGGATTTATTTGTAGATTATGTAGTAGAGGCTACAAAAACAATGGATTTATCTATTAATCGTGATAAAGTAAGGTTTGGCTGTAGAATGCAGGCAACAGGCTCTGCTTTACCCGTAAACATAATTGCTCATACTTTTTCATATCTTAAGTTGATGGATAAATATTCTGGTCCAATATTTATGCCAGTAGTAGTTGATGAACCCAAACAGCAAGGTTTGCAGCAACAAGGCTTAAGTAAATCTATATCATATATGCTTGACTCTATGCCTATCAATGGCCAATTGATAATGTCGTTGGCTGATGATGAAGAAATAACAATTCCTCAAGGCACACTGATGATAGATTTAAATAAAACTGGTGGTGTGTTGATAGAAGATGATTATATGGCTGTACAACAAGAGATTGAGGAAATCCTGAATAAGGATTTTCAAAGAAGATGGAATGTGAATAAATAAAAGTACAATGTATATGTCTAATATATTTAAAGAAGATAAAGACTTAGAGGCTGCAATGATAAAAGCTTGCTTGCTTTTTGATGCAGTAAAAGTGCAGAAACGCGAAATGCTGTTTCATAAAAAGATTCTTGTTTATATTCTTGATCCACGTAAAAAGACTGGTAGTGTCGATGAAATATTTCAACTTGTAAGCAAGGAACTGTCAGGATTCTCATTCAACAGAGATTTGGTAAATAATGCTGTGAATGCGTTGAAAGCTGATGGATTTATTAACGTTGATGCGAATGGTGGTGTCTCATTAACTGAAAAAACTCAAGATAAAAGTAATCGGTATATATCGCAACAAAAATCTTTATTTGACAAGTTAGTAGGTGATATTTTTCTTGATGTTAAGCAACAAGTGCCAAATATTAAGAACGCGTTGCAAGTAAAACAAAATATCAAGGATTGTATTGATTACTATATTCGTGTGTCTTGTTATAAGACATTAGGTGTTGATGAAGGTAAGAATTTGGATGAAATAGCACAGTTGCAAACTAAGGCGGGATTTCATTTAGGTGAAAATAAAAGACTTAAAGAACAGATATTGCTATCAATAGGAAATGTCATTGCTCATCCCACAGAAGAACAGCATACGACATTAGATACTATGGCTCGCAGCTTAATAACAATGCAATTGTTGGCAAGTGATCCTTTGTTGACTAATTTTAAGCATAGTGTGATTGGACGTAAAGTATTTGTTTTGGACACAGACATCGTTCTTTATCTGATTACAGACAATGGAGAACGAAGTATTCAGTATAAACAACTACTAAAAGTTCTGACAAATTGTAATTGTAAGATTTATATTCCAGCAGAAGTGCTAACCGAAATCTTCGACCATGCAGAAGCGGCAATAAAGAAATATAACTTTGTAAGGAGTTTTGTTGAAAACGGAAAGGAACAATGGGTTGAAAATGGTATCAAAAATATCTTTGTTGAAGCATATTATAAAAATAAGAATGTCAATGGTGAAAAATCGTGGAATGTATTTATAAGAAACTACTATGACAAAGAGAGGGGTTGTGAGTACACTATAGATGTTGTAAGAGAATATTTGTCTGGTTATAAGAACATATCTATAGGGGGTATGCCTTATGATTATGATATTTATGATAGTAATAAAGAAGAAGATATATCTCTACGTAATCAGCTTTTTGAAAAAGCTTTGGAAGCTACACATAATACGGAGAAGGCTGAACGAAGAGATGAAAATAAAAACGAAACAATAGCAAAGACTGATACTAAACTATATCTTTCTGTAAGAAATCTTAACATTGAAGAGCGAAAAAGAGACGGAAACAAAGATGAACGGGCTGATTTGTTGGAATATAAGTATTATGTTATTACAAATACATTCAGAATATATCCTTGCGCTGAAGAACTTAACTTAAAAGAGAAAGTATTCTGTACACCTATGGCAATGATGGCATATATGGTAGAAGCAGGGTTCTATGACGAAATAAAACCGGATGTACTGAGTCTATTTGAAAATACCTTTTTTGCATATATTGCAAAAGAATCTTGGGGAGACACTGAAAATCTACTAAAGGCTGGTATCGATTTTAAGGGAAAAAGTATCGTTAGATTACGATATGATTTGCAAAATAATATCCAGAATTTATTAACGGCTGTACCTGGTTCTGATGATTACAAAACAAATGTTTCAGAGGTTAAGAATAAGGGATATTCATTTGTGGAGCCTATAGAATATACTCATAAATTGGAAAAACAAAATGCAGATAAGGATGATAGAATAGCTCAATTAGAGGCTGAATTAAATCGTTTGAAGAAGGAAAAGAGTATAGAAAAATATAAAAATCGTTTATCGAATAAGACGAAAAAAGGAAAGAAAAAATGAGGACGTTTTCAGAATTAGACAAGGATGTGGCAAGACGTTTAGTTTCAAATCATGGTGAAAAACATGGTTTTGAAATTTTATCTGGTTACTTTTCGATAAAGAACTTGGCCGTATTCTTAATGGGCAAAGACTCGTCATATATGCTATATGCAAAAGATTGTAATAATGATACTTTGTTAAAAAGTAAACAAAGGTTGATGTCGGTATTGGCAATTCTTGATTATATGGAACAAGCAGGAATGATTTACGTTATAGATTCTTTATCGACTGATTCATTCTTCTGTCATGATTTGAATGATCATAACGTTGCAGTTGTTAAGGAAAATCACAGATATAGTTTTGAAAAAGGAACTATTGAATGTCAGAGCGGAAAATGTGTAGTTAAAGATAATTCTTGTTCATATATTATGGAAGGTGAAGTCTGTTCAGAATTATTGACACAGAAACTATGGCATTTCTTTGTTGGAGATGTATATGAAACTCAGACATTGGTTTCTTTTGTTGATAATGGTTTTAAATTGCCTGAAGTTTTACAATATGAAGAAGAGTTGAAGCATACGAAAGCAAATTTATGTCTAACCAAAATAACACTTCTGGCATCTTTGCTTATTCCGATTTTATGTATCCCTTTATCAAATTGTTTTGGAAAATCCACCTTAACAGAACAACAGTTTTACCCAGTTATTCAATGTTTAGAAAAAGTGGATACTACCGTTTCTGAAATATGCAAACATTTGAAAGATATCGAAAACAATCAAATAATGTTAATTCAGCAAACATGTAAAACAAAACCAATTGAAAGAGGAAAATAAAAAGTTCTTGACTCGTTGTTTGACTCTTTAATTAACCAATGAGAGAGAGGCAAGTATCGGTGAAAGCCGTATTGTGCGCCTAGATAAAGTTTCGTACCTTTGCACCGTGATTTTAAATTATTCAAATTATGGTACAACGCAAGAAACAATTAAACAGCAAGCCAAAGTTCGCCGAGGTTGTAATCGGCGACAATGAGACGAAGGAGATGCGTGAGTCTGCAAATGCTTATGAGGTGATATCGCATACTAACAAAGAAAAGTATATCATATTTAATATAAATTTATGAACAAAGAGAGTAAAAGTAAATTCAATCTTTGGTTGTCTGAACGTCCGGAATCGTTTCTTCCCAGTGATGAGGCGCGGATGTTCGACTTTGTGAATTCCCTCTATGAAACGGAGGGGAATATATGTATTGATGAAATATTCAGCGGATTTACCAAAAGCCATCCTGCTTACAGCAAGGAGGAGGCGATGAGATTGAGTGATAAGTGGGAGGAACAGATTCTGCTCATCATGAGATTCCTGGATTGGAAGAAACAAATAAAAAAATAATTTAGTAAGAAAGTAAACTATGTGTGGAATAGTTGGATATATAGGACAGAATGATGCTTATCCTGTCCTTATCGAGGGCTTGAAGAAACTGGAGTATCGTGGATATGACAGCGCTGGTGTGGCATTGATTAATAGTCAGGACCAGCTGAATGTGTATAAGACAAAGGGTAAGGTGAGCAACCTGGAGGCGATGGCTGCCGAGAAGGATTGCAGTGGTCATGTAGGTATCGCCCATACCCGCTGGGCTACCCATGGTGAGCCTTCTGCTACCAATGCGCATCCTCATGTGAGCATGAGTGGTGACTTGGCTTTGGTGCATAATGGCATCATCGAGAACTATCAGGTTTTGAAGGAACAGCTTATTGAGAAGGGCTATGAGTTTAAAAGTACTACTGATACTGAGGTGCTGGTGCAGCTGATTGATTTCTACTACCAGCAGAATGGCAAGGACTTGGTTTCTGCCGTTTGCCAGGCTTTGAACGATGCCATCGGTGCGTATGCCATTGCTGTTGTCGAGAAGAATAACCCTAGCCATCTGGTAGCAGCACGCCAGTCTAGTCCGCTGGTCGTTGGCGTGGGTAAGGATAATCTGGACTTCTATATCGCCAGTGATGCGACTCCTATCGTGGAGCATACGGATAAGGTGGTGTATCTGGAGGATGGTCAGATTGCTGACATCAGGGTAGGTGAGGAGTTGAATATCATCAACTTGGAGCATTCTGCCTGTCATTACGATATCAAGACCGTGGATCTGGATATCAGCAAACTGAGCAAGGGTGGTTTTGACCACTTTATGCTGAAGGAGATTTATGACCAGCCTAACTGTCTGAAGGATTGTATGAGTGGTCGCCTCTTTGCTGACAAGGAACATCCTGAGAATAATCGCATTGTTCTTTCTGCGCTTCGTGATTATCGTGACCGTCTGGTTCAGGCGAAGCATATCATCATCGTGGCGTGTGGTACCAGTTGGCATGCCGGACTGATCGGTAAGCAGCTGATTGAGAAGATATGCCGCAAGAGAGTGGAGGTGGCGTATGCCAGTGAGTTCAGATATGGCGACCCTGTGATTGAGCCTGAGGATGTGGTGATTGCAATCAGTCAGAGTGGTGAGACGGCGGATACCTTGGCTGCGATTAAGCTGGCGAAGGAGAAGGGTGCGCTGATTTTCGGTATCGTGAACGGCGTGGGTTCTTCCATCGCCCGTGAAACGGATACGGGTATCTATATCCATGTGGGTCCGGAGATTGGTGTGGCAAGTACGAAGGCATTCACCGGGCAGGTGACGGTTCTTACGCTTCTTGCTTTGGCTTTGGGGCATGAGTTGGGAACCCTAAACAATGCTGACTACTATCAGATGATAGAGGAACTTTCTGAGATTCCGCAGAAAATGGAGAAGGTATTGGAACAGGCTCCGATGATCAAGGATATCTCCCGAATGTTTACTTATGCGCACAACTTCCTGTATCTGGGCCGTGGTGTGAACTATCCTGTGGCGATGGAGGGTGCCTTGAAGCTGAAGGAAATCAGTTATATCCATGCCGAGGGCTATCCTGCTGCCGAGATGAAGCATGGTCCTATCGCCCTGGTAGATCAGGATATGCCAATCGTTTTCCTTGCTACGCATCATCAGTTGTATGAAAAGATTATCTCGAACATGCAGGAGGTGAAGTCGAGAAACGGCCGCATCCTTGCCGTGGTGACTGAGGGTGACCAGCAGGTGAAGGAAATAGCAGATAATGTATTGGAGATTCCAAGAACCCTGAATGCGCTGGTTCCGCTGCTGAGCGTGGTTCCGCTGCAGCTGCTTGCTTACTATGTGGCTGTGGATAAGGGACTGGATGTAGATATGCCGAGAAATCTGGCGAAGAGTGTGACGGTGGAATAATATGATTTTGTTACCCAGAGGCTGATGGTGGAATCTCGATACTGGATGATTCTCTCGGTATCGATTGGCGCATTCCTACGGAACACGCTAATCTTTCGGAAAAGAATACGAAACATGAGGCGCTGAAGGACTTTGAAAGTCCTTTTGAATACAAGAAAGAGCTCACACTGATCTCACAGATCTCACAGATCTCACGGATGGAACGGACGTTCGAAGCCCGCTGGCTCTGCAGCCCCCAACTTTACCTTCCCGAAGATGGTGGAGAGGATGGAAGAGTACTATTCCTGTTTGGCACACTTTCTGAGCTTGAAAAATCGGCTCAGGAAAGAATATATTTGAAGCTAGTTGAAGAAATAGAACGTATAACTAGTTCATGTAACTAAATTCTTTTTATTAAAGGTTTTTCTAAAATATGAATATTTATGAACAGAAATGATAATTTTGAACTTTTCTTCTCGAAAAATGAATTGATTTCAAGTAATAAGTCTTGGAAGAAAATAGGGGATAATTATGAGCAGTATAGCATAAATAGTTCTCGTAATTATATAACCAATGCATCTTGTGGTATTAATTCTAAATAAATTTGTCTTATGAGCAATTGGAGTGAGATTTTGACAGAAGTAAATCAATCTTTTCCAACAAATATTGATTTGCTTAATAAAAAAAGGAAGGAGTATATGGAAAAAATAGCGGAAATAACAGGTCGTAATGTTATAACCTATTATTCTGGCTGGCTTAAAAATCCTAATGCTCCATTTATTTCAATCAATGATTCAGACATGAATGCTTTCATGACTAATGTATATAAACTGGATAGAAGTAAAGGGCTTGATTTAATTTTGCATACTCCTGGTGGCGATTTAGCAGCTACAGAAAGTATTGTGAATTATCTTCAGTCTGCTTTTGATGGGAATGTGCGTGCTATTATTCCTCAAATATCAATGTCTGCTGGTACGTTGATTGCTATGTCTTGCCGAGAAATATTAATGGGACGTGAGTCTTCTCTGGGCCCGATAGATCCTCAGCTTGGAGGAATTCCATGCCAAGGTATGCTGGATGAATTTGATAAGGCTGTAAATGATATCGCCAATAGACCTTCTTCCTTAGGCTTGTGGCAGGCAATTATTGGTAAACTAAATCCAACTTTTATTACCAATTGCGAGAATTCGATAAAATGGTCAAAGGAACTAGCCAAGTCATTCCTATTAAAAAATAATCCTGAGCTTAATATAGACAACATATATGAGGTTTTTCTCAATCATCAGCATAGTTATTCGCATTCTCGTCATATTCCTAAGGAGCAATGTAAGGCTGCTGGTTTGATGATAACAGATTTGGAAATGAACCAAGACTTGCAAGATGCAGTATTAAGTCTTCATCATTGTTATATGATCTTATTTGATAAGATAGCATGTTCTAAGGTTGTAGAAAACCAAATCGGTGGTTGTTTCATACAAAATTATTCTGAAGAGGGAAAATAGGTATGGCTATATTTGTATATACATGTAACCAAGAAAATTCTTGGAAGGCCATGAGTTCGTATGGTGTGATGCAATGCGTGGCTTGCATTTTCTGAGACCTCCATTTACCCAGAGCAAGCTGGTGAGATGTGTGAAGGGTAAAGTGCTGGATGTTGCCGTGGATATCCGTAAAGGTTCGCCAACATACGGCAAGCATGTGGCGGTGGAACTGACTGAAGATAATCATCGTCAGTTTTTTATTCCTAAGGGCTTTGCTCATGGCTTCGCTGTGTTATCAGAAACTGCGGTATTCAAATATAAGTGTGATAACTTCTATCACCATGAGGCTGATGGAGGTATCTCTATCCTGGATGAATCACTCGGGATTGATTGGCGCATTCCTACGGAACATGCTAATCTTTCCGAGAAGAATACGAAACATCAGGTATTGAAGGACATTGAAAGTCCTTTTGAAAACTAAATGGTAAAATTTCTAAACGCAATGATTAGAATAGGCATGATAACGACTCACTACATATGAGTTAGTTGTCTATAAGACTACCCTATTTATATCAAATAAGAGTTTTATATAAATAGAATTAATTTTTATTTACTTGTAAACTGTAATAGACACTATGGATGAACTTATAGAAAAAGCTAATAAAGAAGGACTCATTAGTTTTGTCGGTGAAGAGAAAAATCAATTATATTATAAGAAATTAGGGCATACTGTTTCTTTTCTCGAAGAAAAAGAGCAAGTGAGGCTTAAGGTCTATCTGGAGCTCTATTTTAAATATCATTTTCCTCTTACCCAGATCTCTCTAAATTATCCTCCGACAAGTAGTAAAATGGAGGATTTGGTAGTTTATAAAGAGCAGGAAAGGTGTACTCCTTATATAATGGTGGTATGCAGGAATTCTCAAATCAGCGAGTCTGAATTTCAACAAGTTGTTACCAACTCTTGTTATAGGGCTTTGGAACTTTCTGACAATGAGATGTTTGTGATAGTAACTAATGGTATTAAAATGGAATGCTGGTATTGCGCTAAGAATAGAAAATACCAAATTCCTGACATTCCAAGTTTTGGTAAGACTAAAGTTCCTCATTACAGATACGTGAAAGGTGGTGGTAAAAACGGTATCGTAGGTAATGATATTGCTACAATAGATAATGCTTCTTTGACTTCTTTGTTCAAGCAAGCACATAATTCATTATGGGCAGGAGGTCAGCTTAATCCTTCCGAGGCCTTCGACGAACTGGATAAACTTATCTTTTGTAAAATATGGGATGAGCGCCAGGAACGTAAGGAAGGAGAACCTTATGCTTTCCAAGTCATAAATGAAGATGGTTTAACAGACGAGGACGTTAACAACCGAAGATTAAAAGAGAATGCATCTCTATTCAATCGAGTCAATAAGCTTTACGAAGAGGGCAGGAAGAAAGATCCTGCTGTTTTTCGTGATAGTATAAGGTTGTCTCCTGAGAAAATAAGAACAGTGGTAAGTTATCTAGAGGGTGTGAACCTAAGTATGACAGACTTGGATAGTAAAGGACATGCCTTTGAAACTTTCATGGACTCTTTTTTTAGAGGTAATTTTGGTCAATATTTTACTCCTAGAAATATTGTATCCTTTATAGTTAGTGTTTTGCCTATAACTAATACTTCTAAAGTGATGGATACTTCATGTGGAAGTGGTGGCTTTCTCTTGTATGCTTTAGATAAAGTAAGGAAACAAGCTTCTGATATATATCCTGACTACCGTAAAAGTAAACTGTCAAAAGAAAAATGGTATAAACATTGGCATGACTTTGCTTCGAATAATCTTTTTGGTATAGAAATAAGCGAACAAATTTCTAGAGCTGCCAAGATGAATATGATAATCCATGATGATGGTCATACGAATGTTGTAACTTCCGATGGTCTTGTAAAAGATACTGATATTCAAGATGAGTATGGTAATTTAGGATTTAAGTATGGTACTTTTGATTTCATCATAACTAATCCTCCTTTTGGAAGTAGAATTTCTGCAAGGGAAAGTGAATACCTTAAGAATTACTATTTTGGTTGCAAGTTGTATGATTGGTTAGATGGACCTAATTGCATGAAATTTAATGATGTTGCCAAAATTCGTGAAGCTCAAAGCTCAGAGGTTTTATTTTTGGAACAAGATTATAAATACTTGAAGGAGGGGGGAATCCTTGCTGCTGTCATACCTGATGGAATACTTTCTAATAGTAGCCTGTTGTATGTAAGAGATCAACTTTCAATCTGGTATCAGGTTTTGGCTATAGTTTCTTTGCCACAATATACTTTTGCTTCAACTGGAGCAGGTGTCAAGAGTTCAATTCTGTTTTTGAAGAAAAAAACAAAAGAAGAAGTTATTCGAGCTGAATCTATAGTTTCTTGTATTAAAGAAGATCTGTTAAAACATTATGGTTTTGCTAAAGCATATAAAGAATTGCAAAGAGCTAAAAACCAGGAAATTAAAGCAGTGCTGTCAGAATCAAAATTTGATACGTCGATAGATGAAGTGAACAAAATAAAAGCAGAAATTAATCTTGTTTACAACGAAAAGATTTCCAAATTGAAGAGTAAGTTGCAAGATGCTTATAAGGAGGAATATATGAAAAAAATGCCTAATTATAAGGTCTTTATGGCTTTAATAGAAAATGTAGGATACGATTCAACAGGAAGAACCAGTTCCGTTAATAACCTGAAAGATATTGAAGGCTTATTGACAGACTTTATTAAAAAGAACTTGTAACATTTTAATTATGGTAATACGTGGAATTCTAGAAAACTCACTAAATGGTCAATTGTGTATAAGAGGCTTTGCTCCTATTAAGGAATTGGCTAGGGTGTCTCAGGCTGATTACCGTTATCAGCGCGATTTGATTGGTGATAGACATGACATCATTGATTTTCTGGAGAAACAAACTTATTTGTTCTTTCCAGAAATTATCCTTGGCTATAAATTTAAACATGATTTTGATGGAAAGCAAAAAATGGAACCATTAGCCGCTCTGCAAGCAGGGAAAAAGTATACTTCATCAGTAGACAATGTGACTTTCTCTGTAAAAAACATCGATTTTAAAAGCGATGATGTATCTCGTAAAAGTATTGTCCATATAGTTGAATTGTACTTACCAGAGGCTTCTATTTCAGAAAAACCATTTCAGCGTATTGACGGAAATCATAGATTATCTGCAGCGGAGCAATCTGATAATGAAAAGGTTGAAAGAATGATAGCTCCTTTTTGTATCATTGTCGGGACTGAATTTTATCAGGGTGCAGTTAAACAGTCTAATACAAATACAACTGAGTTTGATAAATCAGTGAAGGTTTTCTTCCATAATATTAATACAAAGACGATACCATTAACTTCTGAAGAAAATCTTAAGGTCTTGATTGATGATAAAGAATCTTTTCCTGATATCGAATTAGAAAATATCTTTGGAGCGAAATATCCACTTATGACGAGAAGACTTATTGATAAGGCATCTGTGGATTTGCTTGATGGTATTAAGCCTGTCATAGGTTCTTGTTATCGTTCCTTTTATAATGAAATATTTTCAATAGCTATAGAAAGAGGGCTTATAAAAGAAGAAAATAAGGCTGTTGATTGTGTTTGGAACGCTTTGCAGGCAGTCAGTGTAGAATATACAAACAATGCAAGATTGAGAAGTAATCATAGCTTTGGTCTTTTGTCGGCATTGATTTATTGTCGAATAAGAGGTAAAGATTTGTTTGAGCATTTTAAAAGTTGGATACTCCAAAATCATATTTTTGAAATAGAGGAAGTGAGAGCTAGCTCGCTTATAAATATCTTTGAGAAGATTATAAGTCAAGATATCAAAGTCTTTGTAGCGATGCCATATTTTAGTGATGGAGAGGTAGAGGAGTATAATAAAATTTATCATGAGCAAATTGCCAAAATAAAAGAAGAAACGGGTCGCAATATCTCCCTTTATCCTATAATGTGCCAAGAGGGTGCAACTTCAGACCAAATACAGGATATTATCAATAAAATACATAATTGTTCTATATGTTTTGCTGATGTTACAACTAATAATTCTAATGTATCCTATGAGATGGGTTGGGCAAGGGCACTGAAAAAAAATGTCATTATGGTTTTACGAAAAGGAACAGAAAAACCGAAGTCCGATTATCAAAATGATACTTATCATGAATATGATGACACTTGTCGTTCTGTTTCGTTAGGCAAGGTTATCTACAAAAATATCATCAAAGTATTAAAAGACAATTATTCTTTAGAAAGCAATGAGAACAATGAGTGAAATACAAAATGATTTTTGCTTTCAAGTTGGTATTCTTGATATGTCCGTAAGAATGGATGCTGAGTTTTTTCGTCCATCTTTTGCTCATATAGAAACTATTGTTTCGCAAAAGTCTAGACATAGGATTTTGGCAGATTATGTGTTGAGTATGAATGGAGGTGCTACCCCTAGATTGTCAGACTGTAGTGCTTATGATTTAACAAATGGTGCTGTGCCATTTATTAGGGTTCAAAACTTGACTAAGTATGGTGAATTGAATTTAGATTCTTATAAGGAAATCTCTAGAAGTATTCACGAAGGGGCATTGGCTAGAAGTCAAGTACATGGTGGGGACTTACTGATTAAAATAACTGGAGTCGGTAGAATGGCTGTCGCTTCTGTAGCACCAGATGGCTTTGAGGGCAATATTAATCAACATGTAGTAGTTGTAAAAACAGAAAGCAAGGAAAAAGCGGAATATCTTTGTGACTATTTGAATTTGGATGTTATTGAGACTATAGCCAAAAGGCATTCTACAGGTGGAGTTAGACCAGCTCTTGATTATACATCTTTGCGGAATATACCTATAGTGGAAGGAATTGATTTTACTAGGTTGAGAAATTCCAAAAAAGCTATAAAAGTTGCAGAAGCAAGATGTTTGGAATTAGAAGCTAGTTTGCAAGCCTTTCTTGAAGAATTGTTGGTAGTAAAAAACAAGAAGACCAACGGTGACTTGTATTATGTGCAATCTTTTTATGAGATGATTGGCAATTCTTGGACTCCAAACAAATTTAAAAGGCATGGTCTAAAACAAAAAGAGACAGATTCTTTTTCATTGACAGATATATGCAGTTTAACTAAAGGCCAAAGCATTACATCTAAGAATGTTGTAAAAGGAGATTTTGAAGTTATAGGCGGAGGAAAGACCTCTCCTTATTCTTCGGTAACATACAACACAGAATCTGGGGCTATAACAATTAGTGCTTCTGGTGCGTATGCCGGTTATGTATGGTTTCATGATAAGCCTATATTTGCTTCTGATTGTATTGTTGTAAGATCGAAAGATGAGACTTCATTTTTGACTCGTTATGTTAGTGAAGTTTTAAAAGTTTATCAGCAACAATTATACTCCTTACAACGAGGAGCTGGTCAACCGCATGTTTATATTTCAGATATTTCGAATTTACAAATACCTTATATGTCATTGGATAGACAAAAAGAAATCATAGAAACAGTAGATCAGAAAAGAAGGGTAATAAAAAATATTCGAGACAAAGCTTATCTGCAATATGAAGAAGCTTGCAAAGAAATCAATCAATATTTGTTAAGCTGAAATCTGTAGACTATCAATATATAACTAAGACTACTTATTCTGGATTTTATCCGGACTGTAGTGAAAATGACAATAAACAAATGGCAAAAGAAAGTTTTTGTAAGCGGTTGTTATGACCTGCTACATTCTGGTCATGTGGAGTTTTTCCAGCAGGCAT
>ERZ1023822.17-NODE-17-length-87915-cov-17.627293_pt1 | contig 87915 bp, 99 predicted proteins | sample MGYA00380379_ERZ1023822 | MGnify/ENA primary metagenome ERZ1023822 (study PRJEB33179, sample SAMN07448988) | human gut metagenome | biome: Human-gut; feature: Human associated habitat; material: Faeces | host: Homo sapiens | place: India: Bhopal | collected... | reverse complement strand
CAATAATCTCACACTCCTATTTCGGTAATACTAATGGCGAATTTTTCAATAATCCTGCAATAACAGAGTTGTATTTGGCTGTTCCGTAATCCTCAACGATGCTTGTTATTCTAGCCCCGGCATCCTTGGAAGAAGCACCACACAGAAAGACTCTCTCATCCGCTGTTCCATAGTCCAGCACGATAAACCGATCATGGAATATGCCACCAGTCTTCTTCATTGACAGTTTTACAGTTGGATATTCCTTACGGAAATCCGTATATTCTATGTTGTGAAGTTTATTATTCCCAACATTATCGCTAAATAAAATAATATTTACTCCTGTTGGAGAATTCTTAAGATGTACCAGCGTTCTTAAACCAATGTAATTATCAACCACATATATTGATGACTTTGCCTGCCTGTAAATAGACTCGTAAACCTCATCCGCACTACTAAATTTTGCATTAAACATAAGCCATTTTTCATCATCATCTGAAATAAAACTGTTCATCATATCCGCAAGTTCAGATTTCGTCACTACATCCTTCAATCCTTCTGCAACATCAGAAATCTGTTTTTCAAGAGATATCATATCAGAATTGATTTTGCTGATTTCAATTCTGTTATTTGCAGTCTCCATACTTAACTGAAGTAACTCTCTCTGACCGATTAAATCACGATTTTCTAATATGTAATCTTTCATTCTTTTGAAGGTTCTTATTAATGCCTTACTCTGTTTAACAGCCAATGGCCCTTTTAAAACAGTCATCAGCATATATAGTCCTTGCTCTGTAAATACATGAGGATTATATCTACTCTTACTGTTAAGATTTGCGGTCAAAAAATTTGACCGCAAATCTTCTACCTCATCATCCGTTAATTCAAACATAAAATCTTCATCAAATTTCTCAATATTATTTTTTACCTGTTGGTTGAATGCTTTTGTGGTATAACCATATATTTCAGAAAGATCTGAGTCTAAGATTACTCTTTGACCTCTGATTTCATAAATTCTTTCTTTCATATACTCTTCTGTAATTTCAATTACTGCAATCTCTTCTTTCTTCTCTTCTGCCATAAGATTTCCTTCCTTGTCTTGCGGTCACAATTTGTGACCACAAAATCCATACAACCACTTTATGCAATGAAAATGATCTACTCATCAACTTCCACTTTCCTCATCTTGTCATAATACGCTTTATACCTGTAAATCGTTCTCTCACTGACATTATTCCTTCTTGCAATCTCTATCATAGTCATTCCACTTTCATAACCGGCAACAAAATCATTGTAGATTGCCATCCATTTTGCATTATGCTTCTGCCTTCCGCTTAATTTACGATTTTTATAATATTCCAGTTCTTCGCGCAGCTTGGCGTTTTCATTTTCTAATTCTTCAATTCTTTTTAATGCTTTCTCAAGTGTTATTACCTTCTCCACTTCTTTGTCCCTCCGTTCATGTCATTTTCGTTTTGTCTATATTATATATTGCTAATCAGTATTAGTCAATTTGATTTTGTCATACAGGAACACTTTTCATATTCATAATACTTCTTTCTCATTTCTGCTCCACTTTCCGTACATAATTTGTTTTGGCAGCCAATTTGAATTATCTGGAAATCTATATTGATGAATTTAACGATAAGGGAATTCAGATAGCAAATGCTTTTCTTGATGTAATGAGATGCAAATTAACAGAGCTTGGTGCCGATTCTACTGATCCATTTGCAAATGTATTTGATAATTCTCACATTGAAACAGAGCAATATTACATGAATATTCTATCAGAAGATTTGAAACCGATTGTCTCCGACCTGCGAAATATTCATATGAAAGATAGCAATACCGCCAGCGACATTGACTATCAAAGCATGGTCAAAAATATCATTGATTAAAAGAAATATTTTCCCGTTCCAAACCGGCAAACGAGCATCGGAAGTTGAGACGGAGGAATCCAAAATTGTAAAATCAAATAACTCCCTGTTTCTTCTTAGCCCTATTGTCACCACCAAAACGTGAAATCGGTGGCATAAGTTTATCTATGTCCGTTCCGGCTGTTTTGATTTCTCCATCCTTATCTCTAGATTAGATAAGATAGATATTATTCTTATCAGTCTAAATACTCTCTCTCATTTTCATTACCTTGTCCTTTGAACACACCAAGGAAACCAAAAAGGACATCCCTTGACCCGTAATAATTACGGTTCAGGGATGTCCTTTTTCGCTACTTAACAGTAAGAAAGACAAACGATACTACTTATCCACAATCTATACAATTCCAAAATGCCTAAACGCTTGCATGATTGCTTCTTCCTTCTCCGGTGTGCATTGTGGCTGTCTCGCATTTTCTGATTTAGGTAAATTAAAATTCTCTCCAACATCCAGTCCGCATTTCTTCTTAATCTGTGCAATATACAGCGAAGAAACCTTAAGTCCAGTCTGTTCCAACACATAAGCCTTTATCTGATTATACGTTGCCTTTCCTTTGAACTCTGATAAATCTATATTCTCTTAAGAGAAGTCAACGTTCACTTTTCTACTGTCGACCAGTCTCCGTTCCACTTCGGTCCGCGCTGAGCAAAGGTCCACCGGAGCTTTAGCGCCCTTTGAAAGTAAGACAACAAACCGTTTCAATGTGGCTTGTAAATGGGAAGCAGTCATATGGTGTTGCACGCTTCACTGTATATCCATGCTTTGTGAGATACTTTAAATCCCTCGCCAGTGTTTCCGGACCACATGACACATACACCACTCTCTCCGGCGACAACTTGACAACCGATGATAAAAATGCCTCGTCGCTGCCGGTTCTTGGAGGATCCATTATGACAACATCAGCTTTCTCACCCTTTTGTGCCATCTCGACCATGAATTTTCCGGCATCATCATTGTAGAAGCGGATATTTCTGATGTCGTTTCGCTTTGCATTGATGACTGCATCACGGATTGCATCACGGTTTAGCTCAACACCGATGACTTCACCTGCATTTTTCGCTGCTATGATGCCTATGGTTCCGGTGCCGCAGTATGCATCGATTACGCGCTCCTTGCCGGTGAGGTGTGCCTCATGAATGGCTTTTTCGTATAAAAGCTCCGTCTGCACCGGATTCACCTGATAAAACGAGCCTGGTGAGATGCGGAAGGTGCAGCCACACAGCTTATCCTCTATGAAGCCCTTGCCATAAAGCGTGATGTTTCTGTCTCCGAGCACCATGCTTGTCTTTTTATCATTCACGTTGAGCACCACTGTCGTGATATTGGGATGCTTTTTCCTGAGTGCTTTTACGAAATTGTTCTTCGATGGAAGTATCGGCGATGCCAGGACAAGCACTACCATTATCTTCCCTGTTGCATAGCCCTTTCTCACGAGAACATGTCTGAGAAGGCCATAGCCGGTGTCCTCATCATAGGTCTTTATCCTGAATGAGCGGAGCATATCCTTTATGTCCCTTATTATCTCATCTGACTCCTGCTCCTCTATCATGCAGCTTTCGATATCCACCACATCATGTGTGTTTTTCCTGTATGCTCCCGCCACAATCTGACCGCGCCTCGTACAGTCAAAGGCTGCATGAACCTTATGACGATAATAGAGCGGATTTTTCATGCCGACAATCGGCTCCACAAAGCAAAAAGGCTTTAGCAGCTTTTTCATGTATGCCTGCTTGGTTTTTAACTGTTCCTTATATTCTACGCCCTGATAGTCGCAGCCGCCACATTTCTTCGCATACGGACATACGTTATCGCTTTTTGCCCGGCTACTTTTCTCCTTTAGTCTCGGCTGTCCGTTGGCTTTTTTGTATTTCTTCTCATTACGCGTGGGGTTTTCCCTGTAATTGCCTTGATTTCCCGCCATATCTGCGCTCCTTAAAATCAGCTGTGCTGATTACTTGCCGTATGTATTATATAAATACACATGATTATCTATACAGTGCCATCCGCTTGAAGCGCCTGCTGTCACACATATATATGTCTTTCCGCTTGCTGCCTTCTCGTAGCTGACCGCACAGTTACCGGACTGATTTACAAAGCCTGTCTTTGCACCGATTACCTCGCCACTTGTCATCTTGTCCTCTATTCGGCGCAGGAACAGATTTGATATGTTCAGGTTCTCCGGATGCTGCGGTGTTGCAGCCGTGCTATATGTATGATTTGAAAGTACTGTTTTACAAATGTCGTCCTGCATCGCTGCCTGCATGATGACCGCCATATCATAGGCTGTGCTGTAATTGTTCTCATCATATATGCCGACAGGGTTTGCAAAATGTGTGGTCTGGCCTATACCAAGCTCTGCTGCCTTCTGGTTCATCATATCGACAAATGCTTCCATGGAGCCTGCTGTATAAACCGCAAGCTGATATGCCGATTCTCCACCTGATGGCAGGATGGTTCCGTTAAACACATCGCGAAGAGGCACCTGCTCACCGTCTAAAAAGCCTGTTGTACTGCAATCATGCACATATGAATAATCTGTGGCTTCTCTTGTAATTGTAACAACCTCGTTGAGCTTGTTTTCTATCACAGCCTGCCTGTCTATTTCGGTGTTTTCATTCTCCGCTGCAGCAATTGCATTTTTCTCAGCCTGCTCTGCTGCTACAAGCACTGTCATAACCTTTGTCATGGAAGCCGGATACATTTTCTCATGAGCATTTTTTCCCGCAACAACTGTGCCATCCTGCTCATCAATCACTACGGCATAAGAGCTCTCAAGCTCATCTCCGATTGCTGCTGTAGCATCAGACTCCTTTGGTGCAAAGAGCTCCTTTGCTTCCTCTGTCTCACTTACCTGCTCAGTCACACCGGTCACATTTTCTGTGGCCGTTCCTGTGTCTTTTGCCTTATTACTGTCTTTTTTTGTTTTATTAAAGCACGATATAACTATTATAATCGCTATAACGACTATCACAGCCACTATTCCTACAAGCTTAATCTGTGAAGCTCTTGTATTTTGTCTGCGGCGTCTGTAATTTTTTCTACTATTATTTCTCATATCCAATCCCTGTCTCGTTGTAACTATTCATCCCACGCACATTCGCAAAACCACACTTGAATAATCACATTTCATTTTTATACTGTAACCTATTTAGTATACTCCCTATCTGGAAGCTGTGCAATAATTATCGCAATAAACATGAGCACACATCCAAAAATTTCTCTGCCACCTAGCATCTGGCCAAGCAGAATCCATCCTGCAATCACAGAAACCACCGACTCAAGACTCATCGCCACCGATGCCACCGCCGGATTTAAGCCCTTTTGTCCGACAATCTGCAGCGTATAGCCCACTCCGCTTGAGAAAATACCGGCATAGAGAATCGGAATCCATGCATCCCAGGTGCAAAGCGACTGTGCCCACTGCGCTATACCGCCGGCAGACGGTCCCATATCTGTAAAAATCATCACTATACATGAACCAAGTCCGGTGACAAAAAACTCAATACATGAGAGTCTGACCGCATCTACATGTGACACGAAATGGTCAATCACAAGTATCTGTATCGCAAAGCACAATGCCCCTGCCAACAGGAGCAAATCCGAGCCACTAAGTGAAAATGTCCCATTCATGCACAGAAAATACATGCCTATCAGTGCAATAAATACACCTATCCATATTTTGGCTCCGCATTTTCTTTTAAGGAAAATCCCTAGTATCGGCACCATAAGTATATATGTAGCTGTAAGAAACCCAGCCTTGCCGGATTCTGCGCCCATGCTGATTCCAAGCTGCTGCAGGTTGCTCGCAAAGAAAAGTGCTATTCCACAGCAGCTTCCGGCTATCCAAAGCTCTTTCTTTTGCTTTTTGCTTTCAGGTCTGTTTACCGTCAGCTCTTTCTTATCCAGTATTTTTATGACCGGCAGAAGGCAGAGCGCACCAATAAGGAAGCGGATGCCGTTGAATGAAAACGCTCCAACTGCATCCCCTCCCTTTGACTGCGCTACAAAGGCTATTCCCCAGACTATATCTGCCAAAAACAAAATAAAGACATGTCTTGTCTTTGAGGCTGTATTCATTATAATAGTTCCTCCGTGTTATTAAAATCAGAGATATTATATCACCGACTGCCTTAAATTGCATACTTAAATATGCTGTTACATATCGTTTGTATATGAAATTATACAAAAAACAGGCGGCAAACACCCTCTTTGGGTATTCGCCGCCTGTCTTTATATCTTATTGCGTAACACTATTATTTACGCTATTCTGCCAGCTTAAAATGCTTTATCTCTCCGTTTCCTGCCACATAGAAATCATTATCCTTGTAAATGCCTCTGTAGCCTTCTGTATTTTTATAGGTCAGTGCCTGCTGCTCCAAAAGACTAAAGCCGTTTTCACTGTCATACGAATACAGATAGTAGTCATTCGCAGTAAATCCTATCATATTTTTCTCCGGGTCAGCAAGAATAGCCTTGTAGTTGTATACAAACTCATTACTCCAGCTCTCAGAACTGTCGATAAGCTTCTGGTTCACCTCAACCGGCTTTGTCGGATCGCTCACATCAAACATAGTAAGCTTTATCTTACTCTGCTGCGAATCACCATAGCCTATTCCAAGTACGTGCGTATCATCCCACATATGCAGATATTCAGAAAATCCACTCACCTCAAGCTCTCCCAAAAGCTTTGGTGCTGTCGGATTAGATATGTCTGCTACAAAAAGAGGATCCGTCTGCCTGTATGTGATGAAATATACGTATTTTCCAACAAAGCGGGCTGCGTATATACTCTCCCCGCGTGCAATCTCGTTTATCACACCGACCTCATTCATATCCTTATCCAGCACATGAAGCGAATTGACAGGCTGGCTGCCGGTATTTGAGGTTGGAAGCACATACAGATACCCTCCCTGCTCATTTATTGCAAATTTATCGTTAAGATAACCATTCACTGAAGTCGTCTCCCCGGTCTTCATCACTCCATCCTCAAACGAAATTTTGCTGATTTTGGTAAGCTCACGGCTTGCACTCCAATCAGAATGATACAGATACATAGCATTGCCAGAAACGTACACCTCGCCGCTATTATTCATAATACATTTTGCATCTATTGTCTTATCAGGTTTATCCACATCAAAGCTCGAAATAACTGTGCCTGAGTATGTATCCTCTCCTATATAGAAGCAGTCATAGCTTATCACTTTGCCATTTACCTGAGGCACCCATTTCTCCAGATTATCCTCCTGCAGCGCCACATTTTTATTCATATCGGAGGTCTTTATATATGTGTCTGAAAAAACATATACCGTATTGCCGATTTTGCGCGATGTATTGTAAAATCCATCCTGACGCGCTTTACCTATAAGCACCGGTTTCGTCGGGTCAGCTATATCATAGCTATAGCATATAGTCTCATCCTTATCGCCTGTGTGGTTTGATATGATAAGCATTTTTCCGTCACTGATATAAAGCTCCTCTACAGTATCTGACGGTACCTCAAAATCAGGACGAAACAGCGTCTCTTCCCCCGGCTTTCCATTTGAAATATCCGTGATGGATATCTGACCATCCTCGACCATGTAAATGTACTTTCCGTCCGTCTTTACCACATCACTCTCATCAACGCCCTCTGTCATCACGTTGGTGGTTGAATACTCTGTTTTGGCTGCCGCCTCCTGCTTATTTGCAGACGATGCATCAGACGTAATTCCTGTTGCATCCGCACTCTCCAGCAAGTCTCCAGATGCAGTATTCCTTATGGAAGCCTCAGCTTTTTTTGCCACATCATACAATTTCCCGTAATCAGAGGCCGCTTCATAATCCCCAAGCTTTGCACCGCTCTTTATCCCTGCATAGACATTATTCTGCGCATTATTCTGTGAAATCACATTTGCAGTTTTTGTCTCCAGCTCATCTATACGGTTATTAAGCCGCACAACCTCCGTGCCTAAGACTGCAACAACAAGGACTGCCGCCACTGTGGCAAGCGCTTTTGCTGCCCGTGCAAATTTTTTGTGCTTTTTCCTGTTTTTGTCTTCTTTTCCGCCGTGATAGGTTTCATGATTTTTTACATAAATTTCATCACTGTACCCGGCCGATTCTCCGGTCGGCTGCGCTTCTTCAATTATTTGGTCATCTATGTAATTTAAACCATCAAATAAATCCTTTTTCGTCATAGATATACGCCCTCCTCATCCAGATATTTTTTTAGCTCTGCCCTTATCCTGAACAGTGTGGTCTTTACGCTGCTTTTGCTCCTGCCGCTCATATCTGCCAGCTCATCAATCGCCATGCCATACCAGTAGCGTCTCACGAAAAGCACTCTCTTTTCCGTCTCCAGTCCGTTCAGAAAATCCGATAAACACCTTCCAATGTCCGACAGCTCGCCCTCGTATTTTGCATTGCTGTCTGCAAGGCACTCCTCAAGCTCATCAAGCATACAGTTCATGTTGGAATTTCTCTTTGAAGCATTATTCCAGTCAATCCTGTCGCAGACGATATTGCGGCATACCCTGTAAAGCCAGGAAAGGAAACGCATAGGGCGCTCCGGCGGTATCTTGTTCCATGCTGCTATGTATGTGTCATTTACGCATTCCAGCGCATCCTCATGTGCTACCATAGTGTCTGCAAACCGGGTAAGCTTCGCTCCGTACATCTGCGAGGTCGCACTGACAGCCTGCTGGTTGCGATCAAAATACATATCAAGTATCTGTTCCTGTGTGTACATTTTCCGCAAACCTCCCTTCTATATATTATGTAGGATTTTGTTTGGTGGGGGTTACATTTCATCATTAATTCTTTAAAATTTCCCTTATGTAAACTTTAAGCCTAGCCTCTAGGAAATAAAGCTTATAGTGCTGAATAATTGAATTGTATCATATTTCGTCTTGGATTAAATATCTTGTTTTAAAAAAGCCGTTGACTTATACACACTTAATGTGTATATTATGATTATGGAGGAGGCATTTATGAAACAAAGAGAGCTTATCAAGAAACTAGAGGCTGCCGGATTCGAATTTTCCAGACATGGCGGTAATCATGATGTATATGTTCGTGGTTCAGATATAGAACAGATTCCGAGGCATAAAGAGATCAACGAAATGCTTGCCAAAGCAATTTTACGTAAATGGGGATTATAGCATTTATAATTTATCACATATTATATATACATTAATTTATGGAGGATATTATATTATGAAACAGGTATATCCAGTTATATTTACACAATTAAATGATAAAAAAGACACCGTGCTTATTAATGTTCCTGATATGAATATATTAACAGAGGGCTTCGGTCTACCAGATGCTATAGAAATGGCTCGCGACGCCATTGGAGCAAACGGAATCACATTACAGGATCTTGGCATGGAAATTCCGGTTCCAAGTGATATTTCAGATATTGACATCAAAAACGGTCCCTTTGACAATACTGGTATTAGTCATGTTTCATTTGTGGATATAGATTTTGATGAATACCGCCGCAAGGTCGACAATAAAACCGTCCGAAGAAATGTCACTCTCCCTAATTGGCTTAATCAGGAAGCTGAGAAATCCCATATCAACGTATCCCGCGTTTTGCAGGAGGCTCTCATGGTAAAGCTAGGTGTATCAAGATAAATAAAGACATAATAATAAGCCATGTTCTCACCGCTGTGGTGGTAACATGGCTTATTTATCCCCTTAATAACCAATGCATACACTTCATTTACAATAATTTTGGTAAAAGGCTATATGATCATATACTGTCTGCCAGGCTTTCCCTGCCATTCCGGTAACACATATATATTTATTATTTGATTCACTTTCATACATACTTACCGCACAATATCGTGACTGGTTTACATATCCTGTTTTAGCTCCAACAACTTTTTCTTTTCCCAATTTACGATCTATTCGGTTCAAAAACTTACTTGAAAATGTTATTCCCTGCGGATGCTGTTGTGTACATGAAGTTGTATAATTTCTTGCTGACAACACCTTTTTACATATTTCATTTTCCATCGCAGCATGTAAAATAACCGCCATATCACATGCTGTACTATAATTATTTTCATCAAATATTCCTACAGGATTTGAAAAATGTGTCGTCTGTGATATTCCCAGCTCCTGTACTTTTTTATTCATATCATCCACAAACTGCTCCAATGTTCCGGATGTCATAATTGCGGCCTGATACGCAGCCTCTGCACCTGAAGGCAATATAATGCCATTTAATAAATCCTCAACAGTAACCTGCTCTCCAACCAGAAACCCTGCTGCACTACATTCGTTTTTAAAAGAATAATCAGTTGCTTCAATAGAAATTTCAATTTTCTGGCCAAGACTCTCATTATTTAATTTCTCCGCTGCAACCAAAAGTGTCATAACCTTTGTCATAGATGCCGGGTACATTTTTTCATTTGCATTCTTTGAAGCAATAATAGCTCCATCGTCTGCATTAACCAACACTGCATATTGGCTTACAATGTTGTTATCAGAAGATACATCTACCGTTTTATCATCTGTTGATGGTACAAATATATCTGATTTTTTTTCTTGTAATTCTGACGTCTCAGTTGTAGTCTTTTTCTGAATATTTATATCATCAGATACATTTTGACTCGAATCGTTCTTATGTTTACTGATTTCCTTATTACTTAAAACACTGCACACCACTATCAAAACTATCAGGCAAATACATACTATTATTTTTGTTTTCTTCACTGGTATTTTACTCTGTAATTGCATTATAAACTATTGAAGACACGTTATCTCCATCAAATATAAATGAAAGCTGGCTGTCTCCTTTTTTGTAAATATACGAGGTCTCAGTTGAGTCAGAAGCCTTTCCATATTTTTCCTCAACAGCCTTTTTGTCAGAACCTATTGATATTCCTTCCGGTGTTGATACTGTATCATCAAGTAATTCTATTGTATAAACATAATCCTTGTTATCTTTAGGATATGTTGTTATCTTAACACTTCCATAAGTATATACCTTATCCTTTCCCTGAAAAGCACAGGAATCAGATTCAAAGTAATTATCTGCATCCCCAAGTTTTTTTACCAATGGCTCCATGTTTTCATTCATGGCAACTGTTACACCCTTTAAATCATATGTAAACACATCCTGTTTTGTCTCAGAACCAACATCTTTTTTATCATTGTCGGACTCTTTACTTCCACATGCTGCCATCATAGATACTGAAAGCATAATACATAACATTATTGAAATAATTTTCTTCATCGTTCTTCCTCCTAATTTTGAATCGCATTTGCACCAAAGCTCTTCAATTCACCATATTTGTTCAATTCATCATATTGTTGTTGTTTCATAGAATCATATGCCGCTTCTTTTTTATCCCATATAGAAGCATACTCACTATCATTTCTGTAATCAGTTAAATTATAATTTTCAACCAGATATTGTCCAAAGTAATCTGCCATTTTTTCAGCGCCTGTAGTATTCAGATGTAAACCTGCATCATATGTATCCTGTGACATATCCAGGCCTATATCATTTTGCAATGGAATAAAATTGATGTAGTCAACATTATTTTCATCAGCAAACTGTTGCACCTGTTCATCCCATTGCTCATACCAATAAGGATATTCTGTAGGTGCCTTTATAAGTACAAGCTTAACCCCTTTTTCCTTACATAAATCAGTCATTTTCTGTAAATATCCCATTGCTTTATCGCCAAGCTTATAATCGGTAAGTGGTGTTGGATCCGGAAATTCCTGCTGTGGCTTTGTATCAACACGCATATAATATCCATTATGAGTCACTTTGTCTTTGGCAAAAATATGTTTCACATCATCTTTTGTAAGCTCAGACCATCTGGAATGATATCTCAACAGCGGAAAAATATAATCAACAAAATTTTCCTCATCTGTCATAGAAGCCTTAATGTCATTTACCTTTGACATAGACCATTTCATCCCATCTATAGACATTCTGTTATAAGCTTCACTCTGAGGTTCATTATATTTTAATGCCAAAACGTTAAACACCACCACTTTAGGAGTCTCATATTTCAAGGCGTCCTCTAATAAATAATATGACTGCCATGTTAATTGCTGTGCACTTCCTCTGATGTAACTTGTTATTCCATATTTTCTCCATAATTCTATGGTGGAAAAATTCTCATAAACCTCACAATCGCCCACAAATAAAACTTCGTGATCTGACCTATCCTTATAGTATTCTTCAACCATAGAGCCTTCAACTATTCCTGTCTGATATTTGGGAACCAGAAGCCTTTGAACAATATACAGAGCTCCAATAAGCAGGACAGCAACCAAAATACATGCTGTTATTTTTTTTCTTCTCATCGCACTCTCCTTAAAACTGATTGTAGATAAACTGAGACGAATCGTAGCCTATACCATATGCGCCAAACACCATAATAAGCATAATCATAACAGCCATAATTCCAAAATAAACAATTGGAGGCTTTTGTAATAAAACCATTCTCACATTTCCTACTCTTACCTTAATAAGACTCACTGTAAAAACTACTATAAATCCTACTAAAAGAACGATATAATCTGCCATACTAAGTCCTATAGAAAGCAGCGAGCCATTAAATAATTCACCTATATTGAACTTTGTAAACATTGTTCCAACCATCTTAAAAGTTAAAGGTACATCTCTATAGCAATCAAACATTCTTATACAGCTCATCAATAAAAATGTTCTTAGAATCTGAAATGCTTCATATGGAACTTTACCTTTTACACTAAATCTTCTATGAAACTTTTCATATAAAGGTTCCAGTTCCTGAGAGACCATAATAACAACAAAGTTCATTAATCCCCAGACTATGAAGTTCCATGCTGCACCATGCCATAATCCCGTTGTAAACCATACTACAAAGGCTGACAAATACACAGTCACTCGCTTACCAATTACCTCACCAAAATGTTTTCTTGAAAATTTAGACAAATTAAGCATAGGTTTACATACTGAAATAGGATAAAAAATATAATCTGTAAACCATGTACCCATAGTTATATGCCATCTGTTCCAATATTCCTTGATATTTTTTGAGAAATATGGAAGATTAAAGTTTTCTGTCACACGAATACCCATAACCTCTGCTATACCAATCGTAATATCAATACCACCGGTAAAGTCACAATATAACTCAAATGCATAAAACAACATGGCGATAAACACATATGCTCCTTGATATTCAGAAGGACTGTGTATCAGGGTTGTTACTCCTGTAATAATTCTGTCTGCAATAACAACTTTCTTGAAATATCCCCACAAAATCCGCATCAAACCTGATACTACCACATTGCTTTCAAAATAATGCTTTGAAAACAATGTCTCCGATAAATCATGAAATCTGCTTATCGGTCCCTGAACCAATTGTGGAAAAAATGAAACAAACAATGCCAGCTTAAAGAAATTCTTTTCAACACTCTGTTTTCCTCTATACACATCAATTATATATCCCATAGTCTGAAATGTATAAAATGAAATTCCCATCGGTACAATCATATTGACAGTATGTAAACCGGAAACACCGTGCAGCATATCATTAATATTTTGAATCATAAAATTAGTATATTTCGTTACGCTTAATATACCAATATTTATGAAAAGACATATCAAAAGCCATATCCATTTTTTATGTTTCATATGGCTTTTATAATTCTTTTTTTGCTCTCTGCTTAAATTTCCCTTGAATTCTTTAATAAACTTATCCTGTGCCATATTAATCTGATTCATTTTAAGACTTATCAAATAAGTTGATATTGTCGTCACCAGTATGAATATCAGATATCTTGGATCGGCAATGAAATAAAAAATATAACTAAATACCAATAATAAAGGCCACTGACACGATTTTGGCACCAGATAATACAGGACAAAAACTATTGTCATAAATGCTATAAAGCTATAAGATGTAAACAGCATATCTTTTATTCATCCTCTAATCTTACTATTAAATCATACAAGGCTTTTGCAGAATTAAAATTCTCCGGAATAATCTCCTCTGCCGGAATTGCAACATCAAATGAATCACTTACCTCAGATATAATTGAAACTATGTCAAAGGAATCAAGTATCTTATCATCAATCAGTGTTGTACAATTTTCATAATCTACATCCGGGTGTAATTCCTTTAAAATTTCTAATAATTCGTTCATCTTTTTTCTCCTTTATCTTTCCTGTGCTTTTTTCATTAAAAATACTCTGTCTATTTTCCCATTTGCTGTTAATGGCATCTGCTCCAGCTTTTCTGTTTTATTTGGAATCATGTACCTTGGAAGCTTATCTTTAAGGAGCCTAACCAATTTATCAGGTTCAAGTTCTCCGATATAATATAAAACTATCTTTCCCTTTTCCTTATCATAAACAGCACATGATGTGGATATTTCTTCAATCATATTGACATTTACCTCTATCTCACCAAGCTCGATTCGATGTCCCATGTGCTTAATCTGATAGTCCTTTCTTGATACAAATATCAGTTCACCTCTTTCATTCCTTTTTCCTAAATCTCCCGTCTTATATATCAATTCAGGATATCTCGAATTGAGTGGATTCTGCACAAATACCTCATTGGTCTTTTCAAAATTATTGTAATATCCCAATGTTAATGAAGTTCCTCTGACACAGATCTCACCAACATTTCCATCTTCTACCAGCTTATTATTCTCATCCAGCAATAATATTTCTGTATTATGGAATGGTCTTCCAATTGGCACCACCTCATCAAGCTCAAACTCTCGATCTACCTCAAAATAACAACACATTCCTGTTGCTTCTGTTGGTCCATACAAATTTACAAATCTGGCTTTTGGCAAGGTTTCTCTCCATATTTTCAATTGCTTAATAGGAAATACCTCACTGCCAAACGCTATAGTATGCAAATATTCAGGTTTAATTTTGTTGAAGGTCTTAAATGCTGATATCATAGTCAATGCTGACACAACCCAGCAGACAGTATTTATCTTATACTCATTCAAAAATTCAACCAGTTTGATTGGAAACATAAACAAACTTTTAGGAACAATATATGTTGTAGCACCGAACTTCAATGTCGGATATAGTTCCTTAAGACATGCATCAAAATATAACGGTGTCTGGTTTGCAAATCTTGTATTCTCATTAAAACATAACACCTCAGACAGATTTTCAATATAATCTATAACCGATCTGTGGCATGCTACAACACCCTTAGGAACTCCTGTTGAACCTGAAGTAAACACTATATAAATAGGATCCGTATCCAGCTGTCTATCCCTTATTCCAAATAACTGCTCATCTGAAATCTCATTTTTTCTTACATGATCATATAATAGAATTTCTCCGTTATAATCAAATTTTTCAACGGCATTTATTGTTGTATCATCACATATCATTACTCTTGGATGCAGGTTTTCAAAAATAAGTCTAATCCTGAATTCCGGCATTTCATCATCTATAGGCACATAATAGCAGCCACCATAAACACATCCGTAAAATGCTGTAATAGCATGTGGATGCTTTTTCATAAAAACCACTACGGGTTCTTTATAATAATTGTTATTTGCCAAATAACTTCCGATAGCTCTGCTATCATGGTATACCTCACCAAATGTCATTTCCATATTTTCATTTGCATAGGCAGTCTTATCCGGAACTCGTTTTACTGTATTTTCCAAGTATTCCAAAACATTTGTAATTTGCATCTTTTTCTCCTATACTTCATATCCAAATACTTTAGCTGAATGGTACAAACAGCTTATTGTATTTCGGTTTAACTCTTTTGTTACACTGTATTAATGATGATTTTGCAAGAACCTCCATTGCATCTATGACTCCTGTTTTAATATCATATTGTTTTTTCAGCAACGAAAGCTCTGTACATCCCAGGATAATTACCTGAGCTCCCTTGTTTTTCAAATGCGTGGCTACAACATTATACTTTTCAATGTCAGGAATCTTTCCCGCCTTTATATCCTTATATATAATATCCATCACTATTCTCTGATATTTTTTATCCGGTACAAGTCCATGCATTCCATTCTTTTCTATTTCATCTTGAAAAATTCTACTTTGAATTGTACCATCAGTAGCCATTATCCCTATTTTTGTTAATCCCGCCTCTTTTAACATATATGAGGTGTCCCGAATAGCATGCATCACCTTACAGCCCGTTTTTTCTTCTATTTCATCATGAAAATAATGTGCTGTAATGCACGGAATAGATATACAATCCACATTCTGTTCCTTTAGTTTTTTCCCGATTTTTATAATCGGAACAACAGGATTTGCATTACTTTTTCCTAAGATATATGCAGTTCTATCCGGTATTGATGGGCAATTATAAATAATCATTTCCAGATGATCCTGATCACATTTTGCATCGGTCATATTAATAAGCAGTTCCATAAAATAGGCAGTAGCCATCGGTCCAAGACCACCAATTATACCAAGTCTCATTTATTCCACCTTATTTGTTTATCGTTCCCTTTGCATAATTTATTTTGTCCTGTACTGATACAGTCGCTCGTTCAGGATACAGCGAAGAATCAAAAATATGACTATTTTTATGCTTGGTAGAATATGCTGCCAGTTCTGCATCCGTCAACATGAAAAAATTTCCTCCACCTTTTCTTGGAGTTGCATCAAAATGATACCAGCCATCTCCAAGATTTATCAGGCTCCAATAATGTGCTGAATGTGAAGTATCACTTTTCACTATATCAACATTTTGTATTCCACAAACATCAAGCATAGCTTTTGCTGCTGCATAATAATTGAAACAGTCTCCTGATTTTTTCGTAAATGCCTGATAAGCTCCGATTGTCCAGCTATCTTTGTTGGATGTTCCCGTATATCCTATGTTTGTTTTTGTCCATCTGTATATTGCAAACGCTTTTTCCATATCAGTCATTGAATCATTAGTAATCTGGTCAACAACCTTTTGCGCAAGAGCATATACGTCTTCTTTATCTACATATCCCTTAGGCTTCTCTTTTATTGTAATTTTTGATGATGCAGACGATGTATTTCCTGCACTATCTGTAGCTGTATATACAACCTCATATGTTCCTGCTTTATTCAGATTCACTTTACTGTTATCAATATCAAGTGTTGGATTCTGATCCATATTGTCAGTCACAGTCACATCTTTTTTATATGAGACCGTTTCACCTATATATGCGGTTATATCCTTAACTCCCTCAATCACAGGTGGCTCCGAATCACTCACAACCGTTAGTTTAGCTTTTACCTCTTTCTGATTTTTTCCTTCATCAGTTAACACGATTATCACTTCTGACTCTCCGTCTTTTGATACATCGGGCTTATCCTTAAAGCTCACATCAACCTTTGTTGCATCCTTTATATCCGTCACAAACTGGTTTGCCTCAATTTGTCCATCTTTATTAACCGTCACATCATTTGCCTTTGCAGTAGGTGCTTTTGTATCTTCAATTGTCAATTTTGATGTATATTCTTTTTTTCCAACCTTTACAACAATTTCATGGCTGCCTATGTTTCCTGTATTAATCTGTGAAACGTCAGTCACAAACTTAGCATCTGCATTTTCCTTTTTCAGGAAATCTTTAATGTTGATTTCACTACCTGCCTCTAAGGTTACATTCTTTTTTATCTTTGACAAATTACTTATTGCAAGGAACACCATAAAAATAAACACAATTAGTGTAGCAATACACATACCTGTCATTTTAATCCTCTGTGCACGCCTTCTTCTTGCTCTCATTTTTTGTCTTTTTTGGTTTCTATAGTCGTCCATTTCTGACCTCTCATGTATAAAAACTAAATTTTCTTCTAGTGCATTGTATCTCTTAAAGTGTAGTATGTCAACACTTAAAGTGTAGTTTATATGTATAAAACAACCCCTATTGCGTAGAATTCAATATTAAAATATGTACACTAAAAGTGTGGAGGTTCGCTAAAAGAGTATGATAAAGAATTTAGCTGGTAGACTAAAAGAATTGCGTATTCAGAATAAATTAACACAAAAACAGGTTTCAGAGCTATTAGGCATATCACCAAGCATCATTTCCGGTTATGAAACCGGAGAACGCACACCCAGTGCAGAAATTCTTCTTTCTCTATCGTATCTGTATAAATGCAGCACAGACTACTTACTTGGGAAAAGTAATGATATGCCCGCAATTTTACTAGACACCAATGGACTGACACCTAGCCAAATCAAGGCCATTTCTGCACTGATTGAATCTATACGTCAATAATTCTTAAACATAAAAATAAGCGTGGAGCCCGGTATGTCCAGGCTCCACGCTTATTAGAATGCCGCTCTGTAAATCTCCACAATATCGTCCTTGCTAAGCGGTACAAATGATCCCTTTGAACCCTCGCAGGCCTTCTTTGCCATCACCTCAAAATTCCTGTCGTCTGTGATTCCCACAGCTCTTAGATTTGCAGGAATGCCCATTGTCTCAAAGAAGAATTTCTTCAGTGCATCAATGCCAGCGTGTGCAAGTGCATAGTCATCATCACCGGAAAGTCCCCAGACATTTTTTGCAAACTCCACAAACATCGGAAGTGTATCGTCATTTAGTATGTGCTCCATCCACGCCGGTGTGAGTATTGCAAGTCCCTCTCCGTGGGTAATATCATAGAAAGCGCTCAGCTCATGCTCCATAGGATGTACGCACCATGCCGGTGAACAGCCGTCACCCACAACGCCGTTGATTGCATGTGTGCCTGCCCACATCAGGTTGGCTCTGGCATCGTAGTTGTCGGGCTGTGCGAGGGCAACCGGTCCATTTTTAATCATTGTACGTAACAATCCCTCCGCCATAAATTTCTGGCAGTCGGCATTCTCCATAGAAAAATAATTCTCCATTGTGTGGCTCATCATATCTGCGGTTCCTGCTGCGGTCTGTTTTTTTGATACCGAAAAAGTATATTCAGGATTTAATATTGACATGGTTGGCACCATATATGGTGATCCTGTTCCCCACTTTTCATTTTTAGACATATCAGAGATAACAGCAAAAGGATCCATCTCTGTTCCGGTTGCGGAAAGAGTAAGCACATCAAATATCGGAAGTGCCGCCTTGACCTTTGAGCCATCAAGCACCAGATCCCATGCATCACCATCATACCTTGCACCTGCTGCAACAACCTTTGAGCAATCGATTGTACTGCCGCCTCCTATTGCAAGCACCATGTCGATGCCCTCATTTTTACAGATTTCAACACCCTTTCTGACTGTCTCAATCTTTGGGTTTGGCTCCACTCCGCTAAGCTCAAACACGGTCAGCCCCGCATCCTTAAGGATCTTCATTGCGGTATCGTAGAGACCGTTTTTCTTTATAGAGCCGCCTCCGTACACTAAAAGCACCTTGCTGCCATATGCCTTGAGCTCTGATAAACTCGAAATGGTATCCTTTCCGAAATGAATTTTTGTTGGAATGTTGAATGTGAAATTGTACATATATAATACCTCCTGCTAAATAATTATATTTTTTAATTGCTCCATATCATCTGCATCGGGATGCGACAAAGCCTTGTCAAAATTTTCGATCAGCGCATCAATATTATCCGGATGCTCCGGGTTTTCTTTCATTTTCACATAGCATTCCCTCACAGACTGTGGCATTTTGCCCTGACACATATATTCTCCTACAATAGTGTTGCTTGAATCAATGGACATTTTAACATTGCCAAGAATCTTTTGAAAATATGCATCACTTCCTCCAAAACCGGCTGTTCCGAACAGAAATATCTTTTTATTTTTCAATTTAGATAAGAAATCTAATGTATCACTATCTGCGTTTCCCTTGTCCGTCCAAAATCCAATGTATAGCAATTCGGATTCTATCCCCTGCGCATCAGCCGTGCCAAAATAATCACAGCTCTCCTTTGGCAGGATTTCATGAATTTTATCAGCCAGCTTACGTGTGTTGCCTGTCATACTACTGAATATTATTGAATAATTTTCGTTGTGCATGTAATATCCTCCTTTAAATTGAACTAATATTTAGGTATTTAGACTTTAAATTCATCTTCATGTTTTTTGAAGAAATTATAAAAATATCGTACATTATCCAAATCACTCCATTTTGTAACATCATACTCTTTCGTATCAAGATTGTATATTTTAGCATTTAATGTTCCAAGCATAAATGGTGAATGCGTTGCAATAATAAACTGGCATTCTAACAACCTTGCCATTTTATTAATTTCCTCTGCTAACATAACCTGATTCGCAGGTGAAAGCGAAACTTCCGGTTCATCCAACAAATATAATGCATCTGGTTGTAAATACTCCTCAAAATATTGCATTGATGTCTCTCCGTTAGAATATTTTTCCTGTGCAAATTTTATATATTCTTCCTGCTTACACCCTTCTTTAGATGCTAAAAATTTTTTTGCTTCAAGTAAAGACATACCTCTCTTAACGTAATCATACTCCATGCCATCTGATAATATCTGCTTTTGTTGTATCTTCTTAATCTCATACAATATATCTTCACTTTTAATATATCGGCTGTTTTCCGGTAATTTATTTATTGTATTTCCATAATCATCTTCCCCCAAAGTATAGAAACATTCTCTGGAAAACGAACCACAGTAATCAACGCTTCCAAATGAATTGCTCGTTGCATATTCTTTCCCTTTTAGTTGTAAGCAATTGGCTATAATATTTAAAAGTGTTGATTTACCTGAGCCATTGTTCCCATAAAGTACAGTGATAGGTCTAAAAACAAATGGTTCAATATACTTATCCCGGAATACATTGTAGGGATAAATATTAGGATTATTCACTTTTCTTTTACTTAATCTAAAACTACTTAAATATATCATATCTTTTCATTATCCCTTTCCTGATAAAAGAGCTCCAACACCATTATTTCTCGAATATGTGAAAATGAAAGATTACTCACTAATACATCTGGTTTAGTTATGAATTGGTGAGACACTGTCACACTTTTTCCAAAATCTTGTGCAGTATTTATATAACTAATTTTTAAGTATTTCCTTATTTTCAAATGACAAAAGTATGCTAAATATTATTTCTAGCACTATCATCATTGTTACAAGAAAATAATTTGCAAAATTTAAGCCAACTATTAAAGATAATATTGGAATAATTATTGACAATATCAGATATGAATTTGAATTATATAACCAGCTATAAGGCAACAAATGTCCTCTGAAAATCATAGCAATAACCATATTACTATTGATGCAATAATAAAGTGAATACCTTTCTTTTGCTTTTGGCTACAATCTTCCTTTAATTCTTCTAAATTCATCCTTTTACTTCAACCTTTCCAAACTTCAAATGCCAAACACATTATATTAAAGATTTTGATCAATCCGATTTTCCTATCTATACTCAACGATTTCTTCCAATGGTTTCCTTGGTCTTTTAGCCGGAGCTTCATAGGCAAAGCCAACAGCAACAATTCCTGTCAACTGGCTGGCTGTTCCGATAAAATCCATCAACTCATTGTAGGCAAAGCAAGTATTGGCAATCCATAAGGTACCTAATCCATATCCCGTTGCCGTGAGAATCATATTTTCAATTGCCGCACCTATGGACAGTGAATCACAAATTTCAACGATTCGTTTCTCATTTTCAATACTTGCAAATGGTGTGTGCCGATTAGTATTGAGCACTGCTATGAGGCATGGAGCCTCCTGCATGATTCTGACTGTATTCTCAGCATCCGGTATGGCAAATGCCCATTCAGGCATTAGTTCATGGATTATATTTTCTTATACTTCTTCTATTCTCAATTTCTCGTATCATAATTTTTCTCTCCATTATGGCCTTAATCCCAAGGATCTTTTTAACTTCACGAATTGAGGTTGAACTAATATTTAGGCATTTGCACATTTAATTCATAATAACTCATATCCTTTTCTCCTACAATTCAGATTATCTTAATTCTACAAGCTTGAATTTATAACAGTCCTTCTGCTTTTACTCGAATTGCATAAAACTCCCGGAATGTATCCGGTTCTTCCATTATTGTTTCTTTCATAATCTTTAATCTCCGTTTACCAACTCGTCTATCCAATACAGCAAATATTTTTACGATTAAATTTTCGCTTTTAAGGCTTGTTTCAATATCTTGATTATCAAACTCTGCAAACGCATTATAAAAACAGCGTTGGTCAAAAATACCCAGTTTTATAGCTGTATCGTCCATATACGCATTTTCTACTTTCATGCGTTTCTCGTATTTTTCGTCTTTGGGAAACATGCCTGCTTTCGCCCAATTGTTCCAATAGCATCCCTTGATGATTTCTTTTCCATCATATCTTATCGCTGCCCGTCCCTCATGGTCATGACTCCTGCTATATGATGTTGCATAAAACTGAATATGACCTTGCAGACTTTGAGCCAGATATTCCGTTTCCAACTTTTTTCTTATACCACTCCATGTTGCCATTCATTATTCCTCAACTGCTTTTCGTAAGCATGGGTCATTTTCTTCATTTGCCCAAGATAAACTGTAATATTCATAAAAAATTACCTCCATGATAATAATCACTGCTTATCTACTTCTCATCAACGACCTAAAAAATGTAAAACTACAAATAATCCAGTTGCTTACTTTGATATTGAAAATTAGAAGATATACATTTTGTTACACATTAACATCAGATCAGGCAGGTCAAAAGACCTGCCTGATAACGTTTTTATTCAACTTTATCTAGACTCTAAAAACTCAAACGATTTTAGTGTCTTTTCCTACTGATTGTCCCTAAAAAACTTTTGGTCCCACTAAACTTTTGATTCCCCATTTCTGCTTATAGATGAATCATTTTTACTCATCATTCCTTTTTGTTTTTCCAAACCCATAACCACCAAAAGCACCTACAATCAACCCTCCAATTGTATATAGTACTTTTTCCAAAATGTCTGGTTTATCTCCTAAAAGAAAAACAAGTACAATAATAAATATCATAAAAAGCAGGACTACTATTCCAAGAAAAATTTTGTTCTCCCTAGACTCTTTAAACTCATACTCCATTGCAGCCTTCTGCCCTTCTAGAAATGTATCTATATTTTGGGAAGTCATTTTCTTCATTAGTTCCATTTCTGGAGACGCGGACATTACTCTTCCCATCTGCATTGACATAGTCATCATTTTCTTTACTTCATGCCGATCTTCTTCTGGAACTTTTTCAATTACATCATTAATCACTGCATCTTCAAATTTTTCATCTGCGGACTTATCTGCGCTTACCTTTTCAGTTTCTTTACTATTTTCTGTGTTCAATATCTAATCCCTCCAAAATAGTTCTGCTAAGTGTACGCGACATCTTTCTCATCTCACGCCCTAATTGTACCGTAATCTCATGAGAAATTATCATTTGTACCTCATCGTTCTTTTTACTAATATAAGGAAGATAATTATTTCTTTTCAATTGTTTATCAAAATTTGCGTACATATTTCTCCCTCCTTCATAATCAGTATATCTTTTCTGATAAATTATACCCATACTTATTTTATTTTCTTGAATATTTATTTTGTTAACTTATTATATACAAAAAATAGAAAAATCACAATAAATAATTTGTTAACTTTTAAATAAATATTTCGTTATAAAACTACCCAAACACAAATAGTATTCTATGTATAGACCATGGAGAGTTTACGATATGCGTTTCGTTGCACATTATCTTGATCACGCTCTGTTCATTACTTCCATGATATTAATATCATAACTTTCTTTTCAAAAAAAGTCTCAATACCGTAGTCATTCCGTATGTATTTGTAACTTTTTGTAAGTCGTTTTTCTTTCCACCATAATAATATCATCTCTTATTTGAAAAAGAAAGCTACGTGTGGTTAGTTCCTCATTATCATTCAAATAGAACATACCGTTTTCCCCATAAGCTTACCACTCGCTACATTTCAGGTGTTTACCACTCAGACTTACCACTTTGAATCATGGTTTTGTGATATTTTGCGATACTTTACAAGGTTTGCAAGCTAATCACTAAATGCCTTCCAGCCCTTATAAATCAAGCATTACCGCCACTTTCTGTCATCTACTTCTCATCAACGACCTGGAAAATGAAAAACTTAAGATAATATGACTCCGGTACATTAGCTGAGTTGGCCCACAGTATCGGATGATCCGGTCCCTGTGTGCGGAACTCCACCTGGCGCAGCCTCTTGTGAGTGGCCTTTGCCGCTTCCTTTACCGTTTTTGCAAGCAGCTCCTGCGTCATGAAATGAGAGCATGAGCAGGTAGCCAGAAATCCACCATCCTTAACAAGCTTAAGTCCTTTCATGTTAATCTCGCGGTAGCCCTTTATCGCATTTTTGGTGGCCTCACGCGACTTTGTAAATGCCGGAGGATCCAGAATGACTACATCATATTTTTCACCATCTGCAGCGAGCCGTGGCAGCTCATCCAGCACATTTGCAACGCGAAACTTCACTGTGTCTGAGAGATTATTTCTCTTCGCATTTTCTGTAGCCTGCTTAACCGCATACTCTGATATATCAAGTCCTGTGACCTCACTTGCCCCCGCAATTCCTGCATTGAGGGCAAATGTGCCCATGTGCGTGAAGCAGTCGAGCACTCTTTTCCCCTTGCAGATACGCTGCATAGCAAGCCTGTTATACTTCTGGTCTAAGAAGAAGCCTGTTTTCTGTCCATTTTCCACATCGACCATATAGTGAACTGCGTTTTCTACTATCTCCACATTTGTGTCAAACTCGGCTCCTATAAAGCCTTTTACCTTAGGAAGACCTTCTTTTTTGCGCTCATTTGCATCACTGCGCTCGTATACTCCACGAATATTTATTCCGTCCGCCGCCAGCACTTCCTTTAACAGTTCAACAATTTTCACCTTAAACTGCTCCATTCCAAGTGCAAGACACTCCACCACAAGCACATCTGCGTATTTGTCCACTGTAATACCCGGCAGGAAATCAGCCTCGCCAAATATCACACGACAGCAGTTTAAATCAGACACATTATCATTGCCTCCTGCCATCACCTGCTTGCGATAATCCCAGGCATTTTGCACTCTCATCCTGAGGAAATTGTCATCAATCAGCTGGTCTGCTTTTCTTGTCATCATTCTGATACGGATTTTTGAATTCTGGTTTATGAAGCCACGCCCCATCGGATATCCGTCAAAATCATGTACCACAACAATGTCTCCGTTCGTAAAGGTGCCTGTGATTGTGTCTATTTCATTGTCAAAAATCCATGCACCGCCTGCCTTTATAGTGCGTCCTTCGCCTTTTTTCAGTGTTACAATTGTATGATTTTCCATATTTGTTCCTCTTCTAATTTACTTGGTTATTCCTTGCTAAAATCTGATTATATAGTTTATCTGTCGACATTCCATTTCAATTATATGAAATCCCGGCAATATTTACAATACACAAATATTTCTGCAAAACATGCCGATATATATATTATAATATAATCGTAACTATTATAACATCCGACCGGTAAATGGAGATAAATATGATTACAATTAGCTTATGCATGATAGTAAAAAATGAAGAAGAGGTGCTCGAACGATGCCTGAACAGTCTCAAAGGGCTGATGGATGAAATCATCATAGTGGACACCGGCTCGACGGACAGCACAAAGGAGATAGCTGCACGGTATACGGACAAAATCTATGATTTCTCATGGTGCGATGATTTTGCTGCGGCCAGGAATTTTTCGTTTTCCAAGGCTACGCAGGAATACATATATGCACCTGATGCCGACGAGGTGCTCGACGATACCAACCGCAGGCGTTTCATGATGCTTAAGGCTGCGCTGCTGCCGGAAATTGAGATTGTCCAGATGAAATACATCACTCCAAGCAAATTCAACACGGTGCAAAATTCATCCTCAGAGTACCGCCCGAAGCTGTTCAAGAGGCTTCGCACGTTTACATGGATTAATCCGGTGCACGAGACTGTGCGCTTAGAGTCTGTAGTCTATGACAGCGATATCTGTATACAACATCTGCCGCAGGGCACTCACGGCAAACGTGATTTTACCATATTCAAGCGCTCCTTTGAAAAAAACGGCACCCTGCCAAAAAGTATAGCGACTATGTATGCCAAGGAGCTTTTAAAATGCGGAAGCCCCGAGGATTTTACCAATGCCCTGCCATATTTTCAGGGTGAATACCGCAACAGCCCTGACATCGAATCCACCTGCGTGCTGTCCCGCTGCTATCGCATGAATGGCGACTACGACAAATTTTTTTCTGTTGCCCTCAAGAATGTAGCAGTTGATGGCTGCAGTGAGGTGTGCTGTGAGCTCGGTGCATACTATTTCGACAAGGCAGACTATGAGGAGGCAAGCCTGTGGTATTACAACGCTGCCTTCGAGACAAAGCCGGTGCTCGACGTGGAGTGCGGCGGTGGCAAGGCGCTTCATGCCCTGTCTGAGTGCTACTCAAGATGGGCTGATGAGAAGCAGAAAAAGCTTGATTCGCTTCCTCCTAAATCAAGGAATGTATTTAAAGGCGATAAGGAGCTGATTGATTCACTGCGCAGCCAGGCGGCCGATTACCAAAAGCAGGCTGAGGAATGGATGCTTCCGGAGGGTGACTAGCAGAGGCTGTCATATAAAAGTCTCTACCAGCATTTACCAACTTGTAAAATCCTCTCTAAAGTGATAATATAGAGATTATAGGGTTTGTTATTTTTTTAACGTAGCATTTTGCTACTATCATTTTAGGTATCTAAGGAGGATTTTATGAGCTTTTTAGAAGAGTACAAGCAGAAACTTGTCTCAGCAGATGAGGCAGTAAAGATTGTCAAATCAGGCGACTGGGTTGACTACGGCTGGTGCACAGGCACACCTGATGCACTCGACAAGGCACTTGCCAGAAGAACTGATGAACTTAAGGATGTCAATGTACGTGGTGGTATTTTGCTTAAGCCACTTGCCATTTTCGAGCGTGAGGATGCCGGCGAGCATTTCACATGGAACTCATGGCACATGGGCGGTTATGAGAGAAGGCTTATCAAGAGAGGCTGTTCTTTCTACTCACCAATCCGTTACTCAGAGCTTCCTCGTTATTATAGAGATTCAACAACACCTGACGATGTCGCTATGTTCCAGGTTGCACCGATGGATTCACACGGATATTTCAACTTTGGTCCTAACGCATCTCACCTCGGTGCTGTATGCGAGACTTCAAAGAAAATCATCGTTGAGGTTAATGAAAACATGCCTCGCTGTCACGGCGGTTCAGAGGCCAATGTACATATTTCACAGGTTTCTTACATTGTTGAGGGTGACAACCCTGCAATCGGAGAGCTTGGTGCCGGTGGTCCTGCAACAGATGTAGACAAGAAGGTTGCAGAGCTTATCGTTGACCAGATTCCAAACGGTGCCTGTCTCCAGCTCGGTATCGGTGGAATGCCAAACGCAGTAGGCTCACTCATCGCTGAGTCAGACCTCAAGGATCTCGGTGTACACACAGAGATGTACGTTGACGCATTCGTTGATATCGCAAAGGCTGGAAAAATCACAGGAGCAAAGAAAAACATCGACCGTTATCGTCAGGCTTACGGCTTCGGTGCCGGAACCAAGAAGATGTACGATTACCTCGATGAGAATCCTGAGCTCATGAGTGCCCCGGTAAGCTACACAAATGATATCAAGAATATTGCCGCACTTGACAATTTCATCTCAATCAATAACTGTGTAGACCTTGACCTCTTCGGACAGATCAGCTCAGAGACCTCAGGCACAAAGCACATCAGCGGTGCCGGCGGACAGCTTGATTTCGTTCTCGGTGCTTATATGTCAAACGGTGGAAAGAGCTTTATCTGCTGCTCTTCAACCTTCACCGACAAGCAGGGCGTAGTTCACTCACGTATCCGTCCTACTCTTGTAGAGGGTTCTGTCGTTACTGACACAAGAGCCAATACTCACTATATCGTTACAGAGTATGGTATGGTAAATGTAAAGGGTCTTTCTACATGGCAGAAGGCTGAGGCAATCATCTCAGTTGCTCATCCTGATTTCCGTGATGAGCTCATCAAAGAGGCTGAGAAGATGCACATTTGGAGAAGATCTAACAGATAATTAATTTTAGATATATTTTTTACAATAAAAGCGGTTTCAGGATGCAATGTCCTGAAACCGCTTTTTGTGTTCTTAATCCGTCCCACAAACTATATTTTCAAAAAGTTAAAGCACCTCTTTTAGCACTTCCTCAATCTCTCTCTTTACTGCCTTGACAGAGCCCTGCACCATAACCGGCTTACCACCGCCTCTGGCGCCCAGCTTGTTCCTCAGTGCTGCGGCAACTGTATTGCAGTCTGCATTCTTGCTTCCGATAATAAAGCTATAGCCCGCCTCATCATTTCCTGTAAAAAATGCACTAAAGCCACTATATTTCTCCACAAGACCATTGACGCAATTTCTTGCTGTATTCGTATCAATGCCGTCCTCAAACAGTACTGCATTGTCCGTATCAGCAGGAAGCTCTGCTACCTTATAATCCAAAAGTGCTGACTTTGCAGTGCCAAGCTCTGACTTAAGTGACTGGTTTACTGCCTTAAGCTTTGTGACGTTATCCACAATAGCCTCCTGATTTGTGGTAAATATCCCCATGAGCTCTGAGATGATGTCACACTTTTGTCTGAAAGCCTCCAGTGCCCTGAAACCACAAAGGATGCTGATTCTGACGCCTCCTTTATAATTCTGATAATTCATAACCTTAAGCATGCCAATCTCGCCGGTGCGCTTCACATGCGGCGCACAGCATGCACACACATCATACCCCGGCACTGTCACTATTCTGACCTGTCCTTCAATCTCGATTTTGCTTCTGTACTCCATCTGCGCAAGCTCATCCTTTGACGGATATGTCACCTCTATCGGAATATTTTTTGAAATGGCTACATTTACCTCATGCTCCACCTCTGCTATATCCTCCGGTGAAATCACTCCACTGAAATCCATTGTCACTACAGAATCACTCAGATGAAAGCCCACATTCTCAAATCCAAATCTGCGGTGGACAATTCCCGAAAAAATGTGCTCTCCACTGTGTTGCTGCATATTATAAAAACGATGCTGCCAGTCTATTTTGCCATGTACGTGGACGCCTGCTGCAAGCTCCACTTTCTCCGGCTCAAATTCATTTCCGGTGATTTGCTTACCAGCTTCCTTTTCTGCCTCGCAGCAATCACCTGCGGAAATATCCACCGTATGAGTAATGACTCCATTCTTAATCTGCACATCAACGACCCTGTAGCCACCAAGTATTCCCATGTCCGGGCTCTGTCCACCCTCCTCCGGGAAAAATAAAGTCTGATTTAATATTATATCAAACTGCTTATCATCTGCCTTGTTCGGCTCGCAGGATATAATATCTGCCTCAAACTCTATGGCATATGCATCCCTGTCGTATAATTTAATTGTTTCTGTCATACTCATACTGCTTGTTCCTCTCGCTCTATATTCTTATGCATCATTGCTATGTCCTATTATAGCGCATTCATAATTCATATGAAACCCCTAAATCTGGTTTCCCACAATCCTGTAGTATGCTCTCGAAGTAATCTTGAAAACAATATAGTATATGACCATAAACACAAAAAGCGTAGCAATCATACAGATCACAATAAGCTTAACATCCGTCAGATTGAACATGACAAGCAGTCTGCGAAGCAGAGGAAATGCTGCTGCAAGATGACACGCTGCAAGGATAATCGGCAGGAAAAATACCATACGCACCTGTGAAGTAATGGATTTCTTCACCTCGTCATTGCTCATGCCTACCTTCTCCATAATCTCATAGCGTGCTTTGTCATCATAGCCCTCTGAAATCTGCTTATAGAAAATAATCATCACAGTAACCATAAGAAACATCGTTCCAAGGAATATTCCGATAAAGAACAGGCCACCATACAATACATAAATCTGTTCTCTGTTTGCATCACGGCTTTCCTCATAGAAGCCTGACACATCTGATTTTACACTATTTTCCTCAAAATGCTTATCCAGCGCCTTTGCCACAGCAAGCTTATCCTCACTGCTGCCATACAGATTATAATCAATTTCATTGTTGAGCATAGTCGGCACACTATCCTCTCCCAGCGAGCTGTTCAGGTTAAATATCTCTGCAAGTGTTGCCTTGCTGTCTACCACTACATAGTACACACCACTATACATAGAGGACATATAGCTGTCTTTACTTACAGCAGTTTTTTCTGCCGCAGCTACTTTAAATTCTTTGCCCAACAGATTAATTATATCGCCATTAAACTTTTCCGTTCCATAAACAGCCACCGAACCGGTATCAAGCTGTGGGATTTTTTTATTCAGCCTCTCTTTAAAGCCGGTCTCCATCTCATCAATTTCATCTCCTGTGACAAAATACAACAGGGAAATATCGTTATCGTAACTTAACACCGGCTTAAACTCTGTCCCCTCTCTAAACACTGTCCAGCTAAAATAAGTGTAGCTTTTGCTGTCTTTAACATTACAAGCAGAGTCAGCTATTATTTTATCCGAATCTGCAGCAGCTTCTTTAAGTGCATCATCCAGATTCACATCAGCCGGCACTTCCTTATACCAGCTATATACACTGATATCCGAAGGATATCTCTGCTTAAGTTCTCCCTCCATGCCCGCATACATACTCACGGTTGTGGAAACAACAACCAGCACCATTGTGGAAAGCACGCATATACTCGCTAGTCCGCCCGCATTCTGCTTCATTCTGTAAATCATTCCTGAAACCGCCGCAAAATGCTTTTTATTATAGTAAAACTTCTTGTTTTTCCTGAGTGCCTTAAGTATTACAATGCTTCCTGAAATAAATAAAAGATACGTTCCGATGATGACAAGCAACACTGCGACAAAGAACAGTGAAAGCACCTGAAGAGGGCTCTTTGTGGTAATCGCAATATAATATCCCCCGGCAAGACAGCCTAGTCCGATTATAGCGATAAGCCATTTGCTCTTCGGCTCTTTCTCACCGACATTGCCCCCGCGAAGCAGCTCTATCGGATTAGCAAGCTTCACCTGCATCAGGTTATAGATGAGAGTAAGAAAATACAGCACTCCAAAAATAAGTATTGTATTTACGACAGCGCTAGTAGATACAGTGAAATTAATTTGCGCTTTAATATTTATAATTCTATAAAGAAACATAATCAACAGCTTGGAAAATAAAATCCCGGCTATAATTCCAGATACTATTGCTGCGAGTGCTACGGTAAGTGTCTCAATTATCAAAACTCTCGCTATATGACGTTTTTCCATGCCAAGAATATTGTATATTCCTACCTCTTTCTTGCGCCTTTTGATGATAAAGCTGTTTGTATAAAACAGAAATATATATGAAAAAATCGCTATTATTCCGCATCCAAGCCCCATTATATCCACCAATACATCCGCACCCGGCACCTTGCCAAGTCCCTTTGAGTTGTTTAAAAACATCATCACATAAAACATGGCTATCATGACCATTCCCGATATAATGTAAGGCATATAAAGAGTCTTATTATTTTTTATATTTGTAAATGCCAGCCTGCTATATATTTTATTCATGCTTCTCACCACCTGTCGTAATCAGCATAAGTGCATCCTGAATCTTCACATAGAGCTCGTCATTTGTAAGATTGCCACGGTAAATCTGATGAAACACCTGACCGTCCTTTATGAAAAGCACCCTGTTGGCATGACTTGCAGCCTTTGTGCTGTGTGTCACCATGAGAATGGTCTGTCCGTCCTCGTTTATCCTGTTGAACAGCCTAAGCAGACTGTCTGTTGCCTTTGAATCCAGTGCTCCTGTTGGCTCATCAGCCAAAATTAATTCGGGATTTGTTATTATCGCACGTGCCACTGCTGCCCTTTGCTTCTGTCCTCCTGACACCTCGTATGGATATTTATTAAGCAGCTTTTCAATTCCAAGCAGTGAAGCTATAGGTGCAAGCCTTTTTTCCATATCCCTATAGTCCACACCTGACAGCACAAGCGGTAAAAAGATATTGTCCTTCAGTGAAAAATTGTCAAGCAGATTAAAATCCTGAAATACGAAGCCCAGATGCTCACGTCTGAAGGCAGATATCTCCTTTTCCTTCAATGAGACAAGGTTCTTTCCATTTAAGAGTACCTCTCCCGCTGTCGGCTTATCAAGTGCCGCGAGAATATTTAAAAGTGTCGTCTTTCCTGAGCCGGACTCTCCCATGATTGCAACATACTCACCTTCCTCTACAGAGAAATTGATGTTTTTCAATGCCTGTACCTGATTTCCACCAAATCTGGTGGTATATATTTTTTTGAGGTTACTTACTTCTAAGATTGCCATTTCAATGCTCCTTTACGATGATTTCAAAATGTTATTTAAACTTCTATTTATGTTACCTTTATTTTATATATGACATAACTGTTCAGTACCTTCACAGTTGCGGGCTGCAGCCGCTTCATATCATTATAATAACAAAATGCCGGAATGTATGCTATCGAATCAGCTTACATTTCGACCTCGTATCTTACATTTTTGTAAGAAATTAATTTGTAGTTGACAAATAACCTTACATGTATTATTGTATTAATCAAATAATACAGTAGTACAAAAGCAGGTGAAATGATGGAATGGAATTTTAACAACGAAACGCCCATATACCTACAGATCATAGACCGGTTCAAGATGGATATTGCAAACGGCAGCCTAAAGCCAGGTAACAAAGTGCCATCCGTAAGAGAGCTGGCATTGTCAGCCGGTGTAAATCCAAACACCATGCAAAAGGCTCTATCTGAGCTTGAGCGTGATGGGTATCTGGAGTCGAGACGTACCTCAGGCAGATTTGTCGCAGACATGGGAAATCAGGCTGACTCACTAAAAAATGATTTGGCACATAAGCTGTGCAGTGAGTTTTGCGAAGGGATGTCAAAGGTTGGTTTTACACCTGAACAGTCCCTTACGGTGTATGAAAATTATCTTAAAAGTTTAAAAAAGGAGTGATGTAAATGGCAGAACGTATTGAAATCAAAAATCTAAGCAAAAACTATAAGAGCCATAAAGTTATCGAAAATATGAATGTGACTTTTCCCGGTGGAAAGATTATCGGCATCCTCGGCCCTAACGGCAGCGGTAAAAGCACACTGATAAAGATGCTTGCCGGAGTATTGCAGCCAAACAAGGGGCAGATACTGATAGACGGTGAACCTGTCGGAGTAAAGAGCAAGGCTATGGTATCATATCTTCCTGAGCGGACATATCTTAATCCTTCAAAAAAGGTGAGTGATATCATTGCATTTTTCAAGGATTTCTATGCTGATTTCTCACCTGAGCGTGCAAATGCCATGCTTGAGAAATTCGGAGTTGATCCACAGGCAAAGATCAAAAGTCTCTCTAAAGGTATGCGTGAAAAAGTACAGATCGTGCTTGTAATGAGCAGGAATGCAAAGCTTTATCTGCTCGATGAACCTATGGGCGGTGTTGATCCTGCCGCAAGAGACTATATTTTACGCACAATAATCGAAAACTATAATGAAGATTCAACAATTCTTATCACAACTCATCTAATAAGTGATATAGAAAAAGTACTCGATGATGTGGTATTTATCAGAGATGGCGGTATTTTCCTAAACGATTCCGTAGACAATATCCGCACTAATTACAAGAAAAGTGTTGATGAGCTTTTCAGGGAGGTGTTCGCATGCTGTTAAAATTAATTAAATATGATTTCAAGGAGCAATTCAGGGAGCATATCGGACTTTATGCACTGGTGTTTGTGTCAGCCCTGACAGAAATAATTTTGGCCAGCTTTGAATTTGATCTTGTATCAGTATTTTTCTGGGCACTGCATAGCCTGTCAGTAATCGCCATGCTGATCTGCAGCTTAGTGATCATAGTTATTTACTTCAGACGCAATCTGTTAAAAGACGAAGGCTACCTCATGAATACGCTGCCTGTCGAGCCATGGAAGCTGTATGTGTCAAAATTCCTGACAGCTTTTGTACTTTTTATACTCGATCTGATAGTTGCTGTTTTAACATTTTCTATAATGAACCATGGTTTTGAATGGATTAAAGATATTATAGGTAGTATGTCTGATGAGTTTGCCAATGCCGGATTTACAATGAGTCCTGTTGTAATGTTTGGCAGTATTGCAGTAATATCCCTGCTCTACACGATCTCTATGCTGTTTTTCAGCCTTACTACCGGCTACAGGGCAAATGGAAGCAAAGATGCTAACTCTGTGCTTACTTTCATCATCCTGTATGTAATCGGTCAGGTCGCAAATATTATAGTGATGATTTTTACATTTTTTATTCCGCTGTCATCAAAGGGATCTATCACTTACATTTTAAATGTATTAAACCATCAGGAGGTTGCAGGTCTTATGAACAGAGTAGTCATCGGTGCACTTGCCGTATCGCTGCTTCTCACAGTGGTGTATGTCGCAGGCTCGATATACAATATGACAAAGAAACTTAATCTGGAGTAGTAAAAAGAGGGGCAAATTACCTTTTGCCCCTCATATCATTATATCCTAATCTCTCGTATCTGCATAATCCAGATCAAACCCTATCCACACCTTAGTTCCTTTTCCAATCTCTGACTCCATGCGGATTGTATGCCCCAGCTTATCTGCCATCTGCCTGCACAGATAAAGCCCAATTCCTGTAGCCTTCTTATCGGCATGACCATTGTAGCCTGTGTAGCCCTTTTCAAAAACGCGTGGCAGATCCTCGGCTTTGATTCCTATTCCGGTATCCTTTATTGTAACAAAAAACCGGTCTTTTTCCTCTGCAGTTTCTATTGTAACAACCCCCTGCGGTGTATATTTTATGGCATTTGAAAGTATCTGTTCAAGCATAAATGCAAGCCATTTTCCGTCAGTATATACCTCCTGCCCGGTTCCAGAATAATTTATCCCAATATGCCTTCGGATCATAATTTTTGCATATTTTTTAATGGTATCACGTATGACACCATCCACACTGACTTTTTCAAGCACAAAATCATTTTCGGTGCTGCTCACACGCTGATACTGCAAAGCCATACTGACATATTCCTCTATGCGGAACAATTCGTCCTCAAACGAGTCCATGTTATCTGACAGCTCTGTGAGTACAGCCTGTTGTTTCAAAGCAGCACCGATATTCCCACCGGTCATATCGCCTATATGGCACTGACTCTGTTCCTCATCACATATAAGAAGCCCAAGCTCCTCACGCTCTGCCTCAAGCAGTAGTTTCATAGCCGATATCGGTGTCTTTATCTGGTGCACCCACATAGAGTAATAATCTCTCATCTGTGATTGTCTGATTGCAGCACTGCTTTCTGACTCACTTCTTGCAATACTTTGATTTTCCAGCAGCCGATGATAAAGTATCTCCACATCATCTGTTGCTTCCGGAAGCTGTGCCTGTTCCTCAACCGGACGCTTTAAAGCATTGCTTAGAGCTTTTACCTTGCTGCTATATCTGAAAAATCCAACCAAAACTGTTATCAGAAGAAGTATTGCATCAAGCACTGCCGCATACACCAGATCCTGTTTGCGCGCACCAATCAGGTACATGTAAAGCAAATGGATACATGACATTGTGACTATCATCAGAATCCATATATAGTTTTGTTTTATAAAATTTGTCAGATGCGGTTTGTTTCGTATTTTTGCCATGACCTCTCACCCCAGCCTGTACCCAAGCCCCTTTTTTGTGACAATAAAGCTCTCAAGCCCTATAGAATCCAGCTTTTTACGCAGCCTGTTGACATTCACCGAAAGTGTATTCTCGTCCACATACGCATCACTCTCCCACAGCTTTTCCATTAGAAGGCTGCGTGATACAATCCTTTCTTTGTTGTCAAAAAGTGTCTGCAATATTTTGAGCTCATTCTTTGTAAGCTCGAGCCTTTTGTCGTCATAGGTTATGGTGGCATCAGATATATTGAGCATGGCGCCATTATGCTCCAAAACACTGTTGTTTGCGCCAAAATCATAGCAGCGCCTGATGATAGCCTGTATCTTTACGGTCAGCACATCGAGGTCAAACGGCTTTGCTATAAAGTCGTCTGCCCCCATACTGACTGCCATCACTATATTCATATTATCAGCAGCGGATGACAGGAAAACCACAGGAACCTTTGATACCCTTCTGATTTCCGTACACCAGTGATACCCATTGTAAAACGGCAGACCGATATCCATAAGCACAAGATGTGGATCAAATGATGCAAATTCTGACATTACAGCATCAAATTTCTGCACCACATGCACATCATAATCCCATTTTTCCAAATGTCTTCTGACAAGCTTTGCTATGGTCTCGTCATCCTCAACCAAAAATATTCTATACATTATTTTCCGCTTTCTTCCATGATAATCTCAGCCGCATCGATGATGAGCTGTGATGCCTTCATACGAAGTAAATCCGGCTTGAGCTGTGCCTTTGGAAGCACCTGCTTTACAACGTCAACAGGCTGACCATACTTCTGTGAAATAAGCTCATACTGCTCATCCATCTCCTCGTCAGATACAGTGATATTTTCCACTCTGATGATTTCATCGAGAACAGCCTCAAGCTTTACCTGCTTCTGTGCAACCGGCTTGAGTTCATCCTTTAAGCTATCCATAGTCTTGCCTGTCATCTGAAGATACTGCTCCATAGCCACACCCTGCTGTGCAAATGATGCTGCCATCTGCTGAAGCTGCATATTTACCGCTGTCTCTACTGCCTGTGGCGAAACAAGGCATGAGCTGCTCTCAAGAATCTGGTCATAGAGCTTTTCTCTTGCCGCATCTGCCTTTCTTGCCTCTACCTGGTACTCAAGATACTCGTTGATATATTTCTTTAAATCCTCCACTGACTGTACCTCAGGGAAATTGAGAGATGCTGCAAACTCATCGTTCAGCTCTGCTTCCTTCTCATTGTAAATCTCGTGCAGCTTAACCTTGAAAACAACCGCTTTGCCTGCAAGCTCCGGCGCATGATACTGCTCAGGGAATGAGAGATTGATGTCTCTGTCCTCACCGATTTCCATGCCTACAAGCTGCTCCTCAAAGCCCGGAATAAAAGAGCCTGAACCGATTCCCAGAGGATATTTCTCAGCCTTTCCGCCCTCAAACGCAACTCCGTCCTTAAAGCCCTCGTAGTCGATTACTGCCGTGTCACCCATCGCTAACGGGCCTGTTTTCTGCTCTCTGACAGGATTTCCTGAGAGAAGTGTCGCTATCTGTGAATTAACATCCTCCTCTGTATATGCAATATAAGGGATGTTTGCCTTTAAGCCTTTGTAATTTCCTAATACGATGTCCATGATTATACCTTTCTTTTATGTGTATTTATATCTGCTTAACGAAGCTGTTATATGCAAATAGTATACACTAGTTACCAAATAAAGCCAATAAAAACTCTTTTTATTTGCAGGCTTAATTTTTTACTGCCTTAAAGCACAGCCATCTATGCTCAGCTTCCTTAAAAATCAAAAAACCAATTCCCACCATAACCGGTGTATACAGTCCCAAATCTAGCCAGCTTTTTACATGCCATCCATAATATGCCCCTCTCATAAGAATTGCTGAAAGCTGTCCAAGTATGACCGGTATCATAATATTTTTTCCAACTACTATAAGCTTTGCTTTTCTCAACTGTTTAAGGTCAACCGGCGAATATATATATTTCTCAAATATATTAACTTTTCTACCATTTTCCCATATATATGTAATGTATCTGGACTGTGCATAATACAATCCAAATGTAAAAAATACCACCATATTATAATAATAAAGATCAAATTCAGTATTCATTACACCACAAAATGCACCTGCGATTACCACAAAACCCATACCCATATTCATGAGGACATACGTTCCGCAGGTCTCAACTATCATGCGCTTTTTCCAATTGTCGTGCTCCGTTTTAATCAGGGTACTCATATTCATTTCACATCTCCATCTGTTTTCTATTGCATGCTGTACGCATAATACAATTCATAAAATCATACTATTCTCATCCCAGTGTGACCGCCAGCAATTATAAGCTACTCCAGCATCTCACGCATTGAATATTCTCCGTTCTTTACGTCTATAACATAGTCTGCCACCCTCGACAAATCATCGTCCAGATGCGTGGCAAAGAGTATTGTCATCTCATACTCTGCCACAAATTCCTGCAGTAATTTTAAGAAGTCATCCCTGAACACCGGGTCTAGATTGGCAGTCGGCTCATCCATCAGAAGCACTTTGGGTCTGTATGCTGCCGCAAATGCAAACTGATACTTTATCATTTCTCCTGTAGAAAACGAGCACAATCTGCGTCTTGGGAAAAGCTCCAAATGTGCAAGCATCCTGTGATACTCCTCACTATCCCAGTTCTTATAAAATGGACTGTATATTTTTTCGTTTCCATTGGCATCCTGCGACAGGTAAAATTTCCTGTCCTGCGACACTATTCCTACAAGCTCTTTTACCTTGGTCTTATTTTTTACAACATCAAGACCGTCTATGTATATTTTGCCCTTCATTTTGTCATACATTCCAAGCATCATATGAAGCAGTGTGGTCTTTCCCGCACCATTTTCTCCCTGTACACCTACAATGTAGCCCTTTGGTATTTCTAAATTTGCGGGCTTAATCACAAATTTTTTTAATTTTAAAGAGGCATTTTCTATTTTTATAATTGTCTCATCCATTATTTTTCTCCCAATACACGAACCATATCTATTATATCCTTCAAGGTCATTCCGGCATTCTCACAATCTGCAAGCAGTTCTGACATCCTGTTCTCAAGATTCATCATCTGTTTTTCACGCAAAAGATCATTTTTCTGCTCGCACACGTAAAATCCACGCCCCGGCACCGACTCTATTACGCCTTCCTTTTCCAGCTCCTCATAAGCACGCTTTGTCGTAATCACACTGACTGCCAGCTCCTTTGCCAACACTCTGATTGACGGTATGCCATCGCCTGCCTTAAGCTCACCGCTTACCACTGCATCGCGTATCTGATTTATAATCTGCTCATATATCGGCATACTAACTGTTGTTGAAATGACTATTTTCATACACACCTCTACGCAATTTTTTTGTCTTTTTTTGATTCAGCAAACTCGTAATCTGCCATACAGCGAACAATATCGTCATAATATTTTTTCCTGCAGGATACAATCATCGATATAAAAAACACACCTATCACTAAAGAAATTAATATCTGAACCAAATCCAGCGAGCTGTCATTCTGGTCATAGCTTGCGGCAACAACCACCGCAGACATAAACATGATTACATCAAATATCGTTAATCTGCCCGGATTCACGCTGCCCAGATAATTGTCAAATGAAGTACAATACAAAATACCTGCCATTACAAGCATCTCACACATATAATAGACTATTCCTGATACTGTCAGAGTCTTATCAGGGCTGATTATTGCCGTGATTAATATAGGTAAAAGCAGCACTATATACGACACACGGAATCTGTATTTGAACATTTTTTGTATATAATGCTGTCTTTGTTCTCTTGAATACGGAGCCAGATACATATACTGTGGCAATTCGAATGCACTTCTATTATGATTGCTGAAAATGTAAAAAATGCTGATCATCAAATTGTATATATACATTACCTGATTCAGGCCTCCAAATGAGCCTTCTGTAATTCCAAGCCAGAATAATGGTATCATAACTATGGCCAAAACAAGCTCCCGCCTGCTGCTATCCAAAATATTTTTCCACAATATTTTCGGCATTTTCCTTTCCCCCTTTCACCAGATAATGTATCAGCTCCCTGATATCCGGAGTATGCTCTTTAAGCTCTCTGTCTACCAGAATACATTTATCCCTTATAACCATGGCAGTTGAGCTGTATGTGCCTTCTTCCATGTAAACCACTGCTTCCCTGGGTATCAGCTTACATTTATATACAGGTCCTGTAACTATCCGAAAATGCTCACACGCAGCATCCTTAGGCTTAAAAAACAACAGCCTCCCTGCCTGCATATATGCAATATAGTCTGCTATTCTGTCCAGATCCTCCGTAATATGAGAAGAAATGATAATGCTTTTTTCACCATCCGACACAAGCTCTGTACACAGCCTTAAAAACTCCTCCCTGAAGTGCTTGTCAAGCCCTGCAGTAGGCTCATCGAACAAAAAAAGCTTTGCTCCATACGACAGTGCAAATGCAAGTTGCGCTTTGATTTTCATACCTTTGGACAGTTTTTTGTATTTCTGCTTTCTATCAAGGTTAAATCTTTCAAGATATCCCAGATACTTTTCCATATCAAACCGCACATACATCTGCCCATAGTATTTTCCGAGCTTTTCGAGATTTATATTCTCATCAAAAAATCCCTCATCACCTACTACCGCTATTACTTCCCTGGCTGCTGCCTCATCGCTGTTTAAATTGTGTCCATCTATCACTATGTCTCCTGTTGACCTATACAGTCCCATCAGGCAGCGCAAAAGAGTTGTCTTGCCTGCTCCGTTTTCTCCTACAAGGCCGCATATATAACCCTTTGGCAAATGAAACGATATGTTTTCCAGATGAAACCTGTCCTCCCCGGACATTTCCTTATCCAATTCATGAACCCTTAGCATAACTCTCTCCTTTGCTTTCCCACAATTAAAATAGGTGTGCATATACTGTATATATAAATATATACAGTATATGCACACCTTTGTCAAGATATATTCTAAATGTTTATGTACTACGACCAATATTACAATTCAATCAGGAAAAGAAATGCCAGTCCATAATAGGTCACAACTGCCACCAGATCATTCACTGTAGTGATAAGAGGACCTGACGCAACCGCCGGGTCAATCTTTATCTTGTGGAAAAACATCGGAATCACTGTGCCCACAAGGCTTGAAATTGCCATTGCCACAAGCAGTGAAACTCCTACACAGCCTGATACCGCAAATGCTCCAAGCCATGTGTAGCCCTTGAACAGATGCACATATATTCCAAGAAATACAAGTGCCATTATTCCAAGCAAGCCACCATTTACAAGGCCTATTCTTACCTCTTTTACTACAAGCAAAAGCTTCTGCTTACCGCTTAGATTCTCATCCATGAGCACTCTGATTGTGACAGCCAGTGACTGTGTTCCTACGTTTCCTGCCATGTCAAGCACCAGCGACTGGAAGCAGATGACTATCGGCAAAGCCGCTACCACATTCTCAAATATTCCAACTACGGAAGACACTATCATTCCCAAAAAAAGCAGGATGATAAGCCATGGCATTCTCTTTTTCATGCTCTGCAGCGTGGTCTCCTTCAGATCCTCCTCTGCGGTCAGTCCGGCGAGCTTTGCATAGTCCTCACCCATCTCATTGTCTACCATCTCTACAATATCATCAGATGTGATGACACCGAGTATATGCTTATCCTTTGAGAGCACCGGAATTGAATCCTCAGCGTAGTCCTTGATTGTGTCGATACAATCATCGATTTTCTCATGGTCGAGCACATATGGATATGAATGGGCTATAATGCTTTCCAGATTCATGCCCTCCCTGGCTGTGATTAAATCCTTTAAATCAATAGCTCCCGCAAAGCATTCATCTGAATCAACCACATATATAGTCATGATATTGTCGTTTTCGCCCGCCTGCCTCACGAGCTGGCTCATCGCCTGCTTCACTGTCAGGCCGTCCGGAATACAGATGTAGTTGGTTGTCATATAGCTGCCGATTTCATCATCGTCATATGACAGAAGCATCCTGACATCCTTTTCCGCTTCCTCATCCAGATGCTCTACAATCTCCTTCTTGTCCTCATCCTCCAGATTTTCAAGCAAATCGACAGCATCATCCGAATCCATCAGCGATACTACCCTGGCAGCCTGCTCCACAGACAGCTCATCAAAATAGGCCTGCGGCTCATCAAGATATGCAAAAATCTCAGCTGTCCGCTGTGTTCCAAGGAGCCTGTAAAGACGTTTGCGCTCCTTCTCGTTCATTCCTGCAAGCATATCAGCAATATCATTCTCATGATAATCTGACAAAACCTCCAGAATTTCCTTATCCGTTTTGTGGCTTCTCAATAGAACAAGAAGCTCTTCGTATTTCTTTGTATTCATCTCCATTTCTCTCCTTTCTCATTTCCGATAGCATTTTCCACATAAAATAAACATATGTGGTTCTCCAAAATCCCGGGATTTTGGAGCATAAAAATCATTCCATGATAGAAAGGACGAAACCCGTGCACTCCATAAATTTGCGCACGAAAAAAGCACCTAACGGTGCCCTGATATATAAACAAGTATGCATTTGTGCACAGCAAAATACAGCACGGCGTAAGCCGATATTCCTTAATATGCCTACACTGTACCTCTAAAAACTGTCCGGTGATGAATCCTTCCACGGACAGAATCCACTATGCCTGCCAATACAATACTCACTTGTATATCAGCACCGATGTTGTTCTTACTTCGCCCAAGACCATCACTACTGTCCATGAAATTCACCTCCATACTTAGATTCTAAAATTAATGTAATCATTAACCGTTGAAATTGTATCATCAATATACACAATTTTCAACCCATTAATTATATCTTAAGACACACCATACCTATATTTTACAAAAGCGAAGCTGCCTAGATACTGTAGAAATTATGCCCATGAAACGCAGAAATGCCCCGCCAAGGACGGCGGGGCAAGGATTATATTTTTCTACTGGTTCTCTGTCGGTTCATCTGTCTCCGACTCACTGTCGTGCTCCACTGCAGGATCCACATATGTATACACATTCTCAGACTTTCTGAAAATGGTATCACTAGATCCAACCTGGCACACAGTTATCTCATCACCATCACTGATGTCTTCCTTATTGATAGCAAGCACACCTGCTGAGAGATAAGTCGAAGCCACCTTGGAGTCGTTGATATAAACCTTACTCCAGTTGGTAAAGTTGTGACCGTAAATATATACTGTATCACCGGTCGATGAATCAGACACATTTGTGATGTCCACCTTGTCAATTCCCATGACAAGATCTGAAGCAGGATATAAATCTACGCCGTTGTAGCAGTAGCGCTTTCCATAAAGGATATCGTACTGTAACAGGTCAAGACCATCCTGATATGACGCCTCATCTGTACTGTTCATCTGAGTCTGATGATAGTTCATGATAGTTCCCTCATGGATACCAACAGTGTCTGTAGTATGGGCAAGAAGCTGGTAAGCGTAAAGGTCAGCATCCTCCTTTGGCAACCCCATGTTGTTCCATGTGATGTACTTTGTCTTGTAGATATCACCTGACTTCATATCAGAATCCTGAAGTCCCATTGTAGGAAGGTGATCGCCAAACATAACAACAATGGTGTCCTCATCTCTCTTAGAGAGCTCATCTGTGAGCTCCTTGATGAAGCGGTCAGCCTCGTTAAGCTGGTTTACATAATATGTCCAGGCATTTTTCATGCCCTCGTCCTCAACACCTGATACGGTGTATGTAGGATTTTCAATAACAGGCTCCTTTGGGTAGTCACCGTGAGTGCCAACTGTGATGATATAAGTAAAATCAGACTGATCCGGTGTAGCATCAAAGGTCTTCATAGTCTCGCTGACGAGAATATCATCTGTAGGCCAGCTTCCGTTTGGAGTGTATTCTGTGATATTCATGAGCTCCTTGCTTGTAAAGGTGTCAAAGCCCATCTTTGAAAATGCATTGGTACGGCTGTAGAAATTACCACCGTTGTTGTGCACTACATGTGTTGCATAGCCAATTTTTGATAAATCTGAGGCAAGGCTCTCGCAATCTGTCTGCTTTAAGATAGTCTTGTATGGATACTCTCCTGTACCGAAATACTGCATGCTAAGCCCTGTAAGCATCTCAAACTCTGTGTTAGCAGTTCCTGCTCCGACTACAGGTACAGTCAGATATCCGCTTGAATAGTTTTTCTCAAGCTCATGGAATGTAGGAATAGGATCCTCATTCACCTGAAGGAAATTAATCTCGTCCGGGTCACAGAATGACTCTAAAAGCACACAGATGATGTTTGGACCGGTCTTTCCGTCCACTGTGGTGGTCTGCTTCTGTGAATTGACCTTCTGCTCTACATCTTCCACATTCTGCTTATTGTAGTCCTCCGGCTTTTTCATTCCACGGTCCACTACGGTAGATGAGAATGAGTATACAAAGCCATAATCATCATAGCCCTGGGCGATATTTGAATAGTAGCTGGCAACCACATTGGTATTCTGTGCCACATTGGTTGTGACAGGGATTGCTACGAAAAGCAAAGCTAAAAATGCCACTGAAACACCTGCATAACGGATTTTGCCTGTATATTTAGGCCCCTTGATAAAAAGTGCCACAAGAAACAGTGCAAATGCACCAAGTCCAACTACAACTATTGTAGCCTGCTGTGCTGTAAAATAGCTGGTATTGTTCATGGCCAAAAGCTCCGGAATACACTTTAAATCAGTATAACCAAACGGTGTGACACGGTTTGAAAGCACACAGCCGTTGATGATTCCGAGGATAGTCCAAAAGCCTGTAATTATTACCCTTGCAAAAGCCCTGCGCCTGAACAGATACACAAGTGAAAATGATACAAACACTAAAAATGAGTTGTACATGAACGCAAGTGTATGTGCATCTACGAACTTACATGCAGAGATAAAGCTCCTGCGCGAAATAATCTCCACTATAAATACGATAGCCATAGCTATGATTGCATGGAATAAAAGCGAATATTTATTTAAAAAATCAATTCTGCGATAATATTTTTCTGAATGAATCTTGTCTTTCTTTACAAAGAGCTTTTGTTTAATGACATTCAATACATCAAATATTTTCTTCATATTTTCCTCCTATTTGCCTTTCTTTTACCTTCTCTTTACTACATGATAATATAGACAAAAATATGCACAAAAACAAGGGCATTTTTTTATAAAAATTGACGTTAAAATTATTATTTTTGGGTAAATATTGATAATAAAATTAACTCTTTTTACCTTTTTTGGTTGTTTCCGTAAATTTTGAGTATGAAAACTATTGTTTAATCCGTGGGTAATATGATTATGAAGCCAATGAAACGAAATGTAAATAGGGAAATCGCATATTTAAAGAAAGTTTAATATTTGGCAGTGCAAGGCGAATGCCGCGGATTCAGGTGCCGCAGACCACACACCCAGCAGCTACGCTATGCGATTAAGATTCTGTACGAATTATGCTTAAAGGTTTTCTATTAAATACAGGCATATATACCGCACCCGGCGGATATATATGCCTTCTTCATTACTAAATATTCAAATGCGCTCAAGTACTTCGGTTGCTTTTGCGAGGTGGTCGTTTTCTATGCTGTAGAAATCTCCCTTATCGGCGATAGCTGCATATGATGTATCGAGTGGCAGCTTGCCAAGTACCGGTACTGAAAGCTCTTTGGCTATCTCGTCTATATGGCTCTCTCCAAAAAGCTTTATCTCCTTGCCGCAGTCAGGGCATTTGAGATAGCTGAAGTTTTCTACCACACCAAGCACTGTGATATGCATTGCCTCTGCCATGTTGTAGGCCTTTTTGACAATCATATTGACAAGCTCCTGTGGTGATGTGACGATTACGATTCCATCTACCGGGAGGGACTGGAATACGGTGAGAGGTACATCTCCTGTTCCCGGTGGCATATCAACGAATAGATAGTCTATATCGCCCCATGCTGTCTCGTTCCAGAACTGTTTTACTACTCCGGCAATGACTGGGCCTCTCCAAATAACCGGATCCTCCTCGTTGTCCATGAGCAGGTTTACTGAGATAAGCTTGATGCCCTCTTTTGTCTCATACGGATGCATCAGGCCGTTTTCGTCTCCGAGTATCTGGTCATGTGCGCCAAACATCTTTGGTATTGACGGTCCTGTGATATCGGCATCAAGGATACCAACCTTGTAGCCCTTCTTTGCCATGTTTACTGCCAGTGAGGATGTGACGAATGATTTTCCTACTCCGCCCTTTCCGCTGACAACACCTATTACATGCTTGATGTTTGAAAATTTATTCTGCTCTACGAGGAAGCTCTGTGGTCCGCCATTATGTGATGGACAGCCCTCGCAGCTTGATTTTGTGCAGCTTCCCGCGCTGCTACAGCTACTGTTTTCCGGCATTTTATCTCCTTTCCCTATGAGAACGCAATTGTTATATTTCACAAAATATATTTGTGATTGCGATTACTTCTCATATCCTGTGTTTATTTATGTGTTTATCGTTCATATTTCATACGATATCTCTATATGGTAGTATAACACGTATGCAGCATTTTTTATGCTTTTTTTCAAAAACACCCCTATTCCCACCTGTTTAATCGTATTTATATTGCGACTATTTGCCTTGGACTGTTTTTCCGGAAATTCAGCCACCTTTTCATGTTTTGTCGTAACTGTTCAGTACCTTCACAGTTGTAAGCCGCAATCTCATTAGAATCAGCTTCGCTGATGGGCGCTTGCTCCTACATATCTATAATCGTGCTACGTTTTCCCTTTTTATTATATGGATATTCACGCAGCTTTATAACATAATCGAGATTCACAACCTGCACTCCATTTTTATTTTCCAACACAATTCCATTATCTGTAACTTCTTTTATTACTCCATCAGCTCTTCCATCCAACAAATTGATATAGACATCTTTTCCTATAAAACGCTCTGCTAATTCTCTCATGATTTTTCCTGCACTCCTTTGACTATTGTTAATTTTGCCTTTTTTCATAATTCTTTTTGCTGCATATCGTTTCCGTCTTTTCCACGGAAGATACAATATTATAAGCATCAAAAATAAATAATAAATGAACCATGTGCCATCCATAGCTTACTTGCCTCCCTACCGCATCAGGTCACCTTAAAGCACTTTATTGCACTTTATCGCAGCCCTGCAATATGCACACTGGCTGACAAGCCATATCAGGCAGACGACAAATGATGGTAAAAATCCTATATCAAACGTCAAAGCACCTATTGCCAGAATAACAGATAGTGCGCTACATACGGAATTGGTCACCTTGAATGCCTCAAAGGCACATCTGCCTATCATGATTTTTTCTGCTTCATCGCAGCTGTCTACCCATTTCTTTTGAAATTTCAGATCATATACCGAAGCAGTTTTCTCCGGATACATTATCTTGGTAATATCAACCGCCTTTTGCTGGATGATTATTCCCTCAGCCAGTATTACCAGAAAGGCCACAATTCCCAGCACATACATGTTAAAATTTTTATCAAGCATTGCAAATCCACCTGAATATGTTGCGCTGATAAGGAAAAATGCACATATCAATACAATGCTGCTTATCATGAGTATCACATTAAGCTTCTTTTCTGCGATATCGCATATGGATTCATCCTCTCCATCCCATGCCAAAAGCATCCTTTTTGCCTTTTGATAAACAGGTATGACCACTATCGGTGTGATGACGGCTATAGCAAGCAATATCCAGCTCGAAACATATTTGCCGAAAAATGCTCCCGCGCTTTTCATGCTGCCTGCAAACTGATCAACATCATATTTTGCGCAATAAAATCCAGCAATACCACCCACAATTACTCCCACGAGTGCAAGAAGCAGAAATCCCGGCATAGCCTTACGGTTTGCTTCTTTAATCTCATTTCTCTCCATCTTCATCTTCCTCATGCAAATAAAATACATCTTCAACTGTAACACCGCACACCTTTGCTATCGTCAGTGCCAGGGTAACTGATGGTGAATAGTCGCCTCTTTCTATAAGGCTGATTGTCTGTCTCGACACACCACACAGCCTGCCCATCTCCTGTTGATTGACATTCAGCGCGGCCCTGCGTTCCTTTAAACGATTCTTCAGTGTCATATAGCGCCTCCGTGTGGCAATTATTTTTGTCTGTTTGACAACTTTGTTTGTCACAATGTATTATATTCTTGTCATAAATGGTTAATTAAGGTAATTAATGTTAATTAATGTAAATTAGTGAATTTTTAGAATAGCATTGCTAATCTCTCCAAATACTACTATAATTATAATTAATTCATATGAGGAGAATAACAGATGTGTCTTACAATTGATGAACTTAGAGGTTTGTGTACTCCCGACAATATTTATTTAACACTGCATGCGTCAAAAAGACTTGAGCAACGTGGTATCCTCATTGACGATGTCATATCATGTATCATGACCGGTGAAATAATTGAGGAATACCCTAATGACTATCCATATCCCAGTTGCTTAACACTTGGAAATCTGAATACAAAATGTCCATTACATGTTGTAGTCGGTTCCAATCACGAACAGCTCTGGATTATCACCGCATACTACCCGTCTTCAGACAAATGGGAGTCCGATTTAAAAACAAGAAAGGAGAATTGATATTATGAAATGCTTCCTGTGCAAAGGTGATACTGTCAAAAGTACCACAACTTATATGACTGCATATAAAAACTGTTATATTATTATAAAAAATGTTCCATGCCAAAAATGTTCACAGTGTGGTGAAGAGTTTATTAATGGCTCCACAATGCAAAAAATCGAGTCCATTATATCAAAACTAAAATCCATGCTACCAGAAATAACTGTAATTGACTTTCAAAATGCAGCCTAAATTTCACATAATAAATGCCGGATGAAATATCATATTTCTATCCGGCATTTTCATTTATAACCTCATTATTTTTTCGCTTTAAACTTCATTTTCAATTAAATTTTCTCACATTTTCAACAACAAAAACCGCCACCAGCGAGCTTACCAGCAGAAACATCGGATAAAACAGATACGGCAGTATATTAAAGGCTGACACATCATGCCCCAGCTCGTGTACTGCCGATATGGCCACGAGCATCTGCGCTCCATATGGTATCATCCCCTGAAAAATGCACGAAAATGTATCCAGTATAGACGCTGTTTTACGTGGGGTTATGTCATATTTCTGAGCCATTTCCTTTGCTATCGGATTTGCCATAACTATAGCAACTGTGTTGTTGGCAGTGGCAATATCGATAAGTCCTACCAGAAGTCCCATACCGAGCAGTCCACCTCGTTTGCCCCTGAACGTCCTGTAAATACCCGAAAGCAGGGCATCAAAGCCACCATATTCACGAATCAGCGCACACATGGCTGCCACAAGCACTGCAACCATACAGGTTTCAAACATGCCTGACGCTCCACTTCCCATATTGGTAAGCAGATCGTATGGTGCTATATTTCCTGTTGCGAGCATTATGACCGTTCCCGATATGATTCCTATTATAAGCACTACAAATACATTTATTCCGGCAATTCCACCGATCAGCACGAGAATATACGGTACTATCTGCAACAGATGATATTCCTGCGATACAGCGCCCGCGATATCTGTCCTGAATGACAAAATTGCTATAACAACCAGCGTCATTACTGCCGCCGGAAGTGCAATAAAAAAATTCTCCCTGAATTTGTCCTTCATCTGACAACCCTGTCCGTTACATGCGGCAATGGTCGTATCTGATATAAAGGAAAGGTTGTCTCCGAACATCGCGCCACCCATTACGGAGCCTATACAAAGCGGCAGACCAAAGCCCGATGCATCCGATACTGCTGCCGCTATCGGCACAATCAGTGTTATGGTTCCAACCGATGTCCCCATCGCAATAGACACAAAGCATGCCACAACAAAAAGCACCATCACCGCGAACCTTGCCGGTATCAGTGACAGCATGAAATATGCCACGCTCTCCGCACTGCTTCGACCCACTACACCCACGAATGCTCCCGCGGTAAGGAAAATGAGCAGCATTGTTATGATATTTTTATCAGCCAGTCCCTGTGCCATTATCTCTAGCTTTTGGTCGAATTTCACACTACGATTCTGCAGACATGCCACCAGTATTGCCACGAGGAATGCTATTATGATGGGCACATTATAAAACCCCATCGGAATTTTCATTACATATTCAAAAAGTATTCCCAATCCCAGATACAGTACGAGAAATACTGCTATTGGTAACAGGGCTATTGGATTTTGTTTTTTCACGTTTATATGTTTCCTTGACATTTTTTTAGCAATTTTTATCATAAGTAATCATCATTAGTATGTCAATAATAATATGCTATTTATTATAATTTTATGTAACTGTTCAGTACCTTCACAGTTGTGAGCCGCAAGTGTTTCGTACTGAGTTAAAAGGATAGCAGACATTTGTCATACTATTTCTTCCTTAACCCATATCGACTATAACCTCTATATATTAAAGGCAACAGTACAATAAATAGTAAGATGTATAAGAACATCAAGAACGAAATCTGACGAAATACAAACGGACCAATCTGAAAAAGAATTGGCGACCTCACTACATTAAGAATATTAGTCAATACAGTCGGCAACAAATTGAAAAAAGCATCAAATGCCGGTAATACTCTTGCGATAAACGGTATCATACAAAGCAGGAAAAACGGGATACAAACCGCCAGATTCGGTGTATGCATCTTAACTGTCACCAGCATTGTCAGTGCAGCACAAAACATCGTTGCAATATATCCGCCCACAAGTATCAGCAAATAATATTCTCCATATGTCATAACATAAATACTATATGGATCATCAATCTGATACAGTGTGAAAAATCCACTCGTTCCCATTACTGCAAATGAGATAAGAGACAATATCCCTACTCCGATCCAATAGATAACCGTTGACACGAAGATTCCTGCAATAATCTTGTTTTTTATTGCCTTCGATCTCCCGTACTTTGTAGCAAAAAAAACATCCTCTGTTCCGGGGCGGAACTCTCCGGAAAATATACCGGCTACCAAAAAACCTATGATCACTGCCATTAATAGTACATAAGTTTGTGCGTACATTGTCATCGTAGCCCAGGAACCTTTTGCTTCGAACGTAAAAGGTATTTCTATCTTTTTATAAACGTTTTCCAGATAACTTCTCTTTTCAGGTGTGGTTCCGTACTCTTCTGCCATTTTCTTCATATTATCTTGATAGATTGTATAGATGTCCTGTAATTGTTCATCTGAGAGCTGATACACTGCACCTTCATTCCATTCTGAATCCGGAGTCAATACGCCAATTACAAAACTATAAATATCGTAATATGACTGTACTGTTTTACCATATTCTGTATTGGGTATCTCATCTTGATACTTAGCCGATAATGTCTTGTAATCATTTATCACTTCGGAAATTTTCTCCGTTGTAAGTTTCCCTTTCCATTGATTGACATCTTCAGCCAGAAGCCGTCCCGCGTCAATACCTGTGTGGCTCTGTCCGTCTGCATCCGTATAGCTCATACTCCCGATTGCCATACCTGAATAAATAACCGTCATCACAAGTACTGCCGCAAGCAGAACCTTATTCATCCTCTTTGAAAAAATCTTTTTCAGTTCATATTTGAACATCATCTTTATCACCTGCCTTTTCTCCAAAATACAGAAGAAATGCATCCTCTAATGTTGCCTCCACCTGTACTGCATTTCCGGTCGGTGGCATCTTTGAAAGGACTCTCAACTCTACTCCATCAGAAACTGTTCTTACATTTCCAATCAGATATTTTTTCATATAATTGTTCAACTCACTTTTAGGAATAATGCAATTCCACACGAACATATCCATAGACAAAATGATCTCATCTGAGGTCCCTGTATAGAAAAATTTTCCTTCTTTCATTAATATAATCTCATTTGCCACATATTCAACATCTGACACAATATGCGTAGACAACAGTACAAGACGATCTTCCGACAATTCACTGATCAGATTACGGAACCTGATTCTCTCATTCGGGTCAAGACCTGCTGTCGGTTCATCCAACACAAGTATCCGCGGATCATTCAACATCGCCTGGGCAATTCCGACCCTCCGGATCATGCCCCCTGATAAAGTCCGCATCTTTCTTTTCCTCTTTTCAGCCATTCCGACCTGCTCCAACAGTTTTAATGCCCTTTTCTTTGCCATGATGGGCCTGATTCCTTTGATAGATGCAATATACAGCATGTAGTCATACACCGAAAGATCAGGATAAAACCCATAACTCTGCGGCAAATAACCGAGTATTTCCCTATAAGATGCCCCCAGACTAAAGATATCCTTTCCATTCCACAAGATTTCTCCGCTTGTTGGGGTTATCGCTGTACATATCATCCGCATTAAAGTGGTTTTTCCCGCTCCATTTACTCCCAATAATCCATATACACCTTTCCCCATAGAATGTGTTACATGTTCTACTGCGTGTACATTCCCATACTCTTTTGTTACATTTTTAAATTGCAGTTCCACTCGACTTCACCTCCCAGTTTATTTCACAGTTACATTGCGATTTGTGAACACAAAAAATAAGATAACCAAACGATATGATCAACAAGCTCACCCAGATTGGCATCGAAATCCTCTGATAAATAGAATCTGTCGATACAATCAGTGTCCAGATAAATATACATGCTATACTTAGGAAAACAGCAATATACTCCATATCATTCCATTTGCTGTACAATAACCGGAAGCAGATACAACAGGAAACATTAAACGGCACTAAGAAATCTATGATGAGTCGGTATGCCGAAATCTGTAATGTATAAACTGAAACACCGAAAAAAAAGGTAGTCATAAGTAAATCCACCACTGCAAACAGCAATATCCTTGCAGCACAGATCTGGCGCAGTGAATAGAATGCTGTTTTTTCAATTTCCACTGCTGAAAAGCTCCGATTCTTCCAAATTTCCGGTATGATCATTACCGAAAACATCACTGACATAGCCCCCAGTGTTCTCTCTGTATTTGCTCCCCCATCCGAGTCCACAAGCAGAATCCAAAGCAGAATTAAGATTCCTCCTTGCAGAACCCACCATCTCTTTTTGATAAATTTGAACTGCTCAAATAAAAATTCAAAATATGATGCTCGTCTGTTATCCTGTCTGTTCATAATGTCTGAACACCGCTCTTTTACTGTGTGAACAGCCGTTTCCCGTATATATTCCTTCTGTATCAAGGATTTATACTCCTCGATTTTTCTCTGATATTGCTTCATAATTTTTCCACCTCCAACTGTTTTGCCAGCAATTCTTTTGCCTTTGAAACACGATATTTTACAAGCGACAATTTTATATTTAATAAATCAGCAATTTCCTTTTGTTTTAATCCCTGAAAGAAAAACAGGATTACAATCTCTTTTATTTCTTCCGGGAGCTGCTCCAGAGCCCTCTCTATATCAATCCGGATTTCTATGTTTTTCGGATTCTCATCTTCTATATCCGGCAACCGGTCTGTCATTATTTCCTTCTTTTTCTTGTAATTATTCTTTATAATATTCCCTGCTATGCTATACAAATAGCTCTTTGTCTTCTTGATCTCTGCCCCGCTTATTAGTGCTCCGAAGAATCTCTCAAAAGTTTCCTGTACCATATCTTCCGCATATTCCTGATTATGAGTATGTAAATAACAATATTGATAGATAGAAGAATAATACTTTTCAACCAACTGATTACCTGCTTGATTGTCACCGTTTCTGATTTTCTGAACTAATAAAAAATCAGCAATCATCTCATATCACCTCTCTTGTCCTCTATAATAATAAGACAACTTAAGGTGATAAAAAGTTAGTGGAAAATTAATATTCATTTAATTTTTTATAATTTTCACCTCAGTGACTCGATATATTCCTCCGCACGTTCTTTTGCCTCCCAACGTGAATAGCCTTCATCCTGATACTTTTGAATTCTCTCATTCATAATATTTTTCTGATTCTGGGTTGTCCTGTACCCTTCCCTTACAAATAATTCAAGTCCCTCAGTTCTGGCATCATCGAACATCTGCTGAAGCTGAGGATAGATTCTCGAATCCACTTTTTCTCCATTTGATAATTCTGTGAGTTCTACCTCATAATTACGAGGAATACGATAATCGTCATTTACAAGAATCAGATTCCACCCAAAAGAAGTATCTGCTTCTCTTCCAAATAGATTGAAACTATTAATCATTGGAATTTCACCCTGAATCGCTATATACGAAACAGCCCGCAAAAAGGCAGCAAAAAGAGTCCCCCTTTTGCTGCCTGCAAACAATTTTGTTTTCAATTTAATGGTATCAAGCTTGTACTTGACAAAATGAAAAAACATGAGTTCATTCCGACTAATCGTCTTACAGTAACATAGTCATATAAATTGGTATATACATAATTCCGTCCTGATATTTTAAATCCTTCGTATAAATAATGAATCTGTGCTCACACTTTAACTGATATTTCTGAAGCAGATAGTCAAATGATTTGTGCGACATATAGTTTGAAGATTTTACTTCAATCGGACATATCTTCTTTTTCTTCACAATCATAAAATCAATTTCATATTTCTTTTCTCTGGTCGTTCCCTCCGGCACGTACAAATATTCATGAAAATACAACTCATGTCCAGCTGCTCTGAGCATCTGTGCTACAATATTTTCAACAATCATTCCCTGATTAATTCCCAGATTGTCTATAATCAGAGCCTTATATAAATCTTCATCTGTACTGTCCCGGTTCTTCATAATCTGTGTAACCAATAGTCCGGTATCACCCATATATAATTTGAAATTGCTTCTGTCCGCAAACAGCTCCAGTGCAACCTCCGGTTTTGTCACATTGATACACTCATTTCCTATCATTGCTTCAGAAATAAAGCTGACCGCATCCATATAATTCTGATAACGCGCATTTTTATCTACCATAGAAAGTTTGAAATGTGAATTTTTATTCTCTAGCTGCTCTGGTATTGTTCGATAAATAACTGACGCTTTTTCCCTGTTTTCTGTATCGTATTTTGCCAGATCCTCTTCGTAAAGGCTCAGAATATTCCGTTTAACAAAATCAATTTGTTCATAACTTTTCCCTGAAACATAAGCATCTACTGCCTGCGGCATCCCACCTACAACCATATAGGTGCGAAAGCTTTTCATAATTCTCCGGTGAATCGCATCTCCAAGTGGCTTTCTTTTTTCAAAAGCTTCTCTGATCGTAGGAATTGTAACCTCATCATTGATTGCCCATAAATATTCTTCAAAATCCATCGGATACATCTTAATCCGGTACTCTTCCGAAGGAATCAGAATATCCTTTACATTTTTCCGGATTGAGATTAGAGAGCCTGTCTCAATATATTCATATCGACCATCAGCGACAAGATATTTTATCGCCTGCCGTGCCTGCGGAAACAACTGTACCTCATCGAAAATAATCACGCAGTTCTTCCCTTTTAAACTTTTTCCTTTCAGAAGAAATAAGTTTCTGAAAAAAGTATCCAGATCATTCATGTTCTCGACAAAATTATTTTTTACATCCTGGTTTTCTCTTGCAAAATCAAGAATCATATAGTCATCATATTCCTTTTTTGCAAACTCCTCTACAATGGTACTTTTCCCGATACGTCTAGCCCCTTCAAGCAATACTGCAGATGTTCCTGCTGCCAATGTTTTCCACTCAATCAATTTGGCATAAACTTTTCTTTTAAAAATCATTCCGCATTCCTCATTTCATTTTACTTGGTAGTATTATAGCATATTTCCACCTCAATTCTACCATTTTTCACGAAAATGCAAAATGTTTATACCAATTTTTTAACGAAAAACAGAAATGTTTATATCGATTTTTTAACGAAAAACAGAAATGTTTATATCAAGTTTTTAACGAAAGCACAAAATGTTTGTTGTTTCATTCTTAAATGCGTTATTTCCGGTTTATTCGCTCAGAAATTCAGCCACCTTTTCTATCTGCGCACTATTGTACTCCATGTATTCCAGATAATACTTTTTCACGGTCTCATTCTGCACTTCTTTTTTATAGAGCCACTGTCTTGTTTTAGCCTCCGGTGCAAACAGCACTGCCTGATATTGTGGAGAAAATATCTCATCAAGACTGCAGGCTGATTTGTCCAGCACACAATTATAGTCCATATTTTTTTCCGCAAAATACCGATTCAATGCTTCCGCAAACTTTTTTGCTTTTCTCACATGGACAGCATATTCCACCGGATTATACGGCTCTCCTTCTATTACCGGCACCTGCCATACTAAAATACATTTTTTCATCTCTTTGTACTCCTTTCATTTTTGCCAAATTTATATAGATATCTTTTATGGTCTTTTACACGCTTTGTAACCTCATCTGTCTCTTATACATACAAAAAACCGCAATAACAAACATCACTATCAGAACAGGTATCTGCAATGCAAGCGCATTGTACGAACCACCATATCTGTAACGTTCCACTATCATCATGTGATTCATAAAATCCGCGAAATCCCATAAAAAGTGCAATGTAATAACGGCACCAATACTTTTAGTCCTAAGAAAAATGACCGCCAATGTAAAACCAAAGACACAAGCCATAATCATTGTGCACCATTTATTAAACATGATCATATCCGCATCAAATATAAAATTCGTGATATGTGCCAAACCAAACAACAATCCCGAATACACACTGGCAAATACTATTATATTGCTATTCTTCCTAAGCACGCACTCAGTAACAACCGATCGAAACATCAATTCTTCCTCTATTCCAACCGTTATATATAAAAGCACATTTACTACAATATATCCTATCAATCCGCTTCCATACAGTCCTGCATGTCCACCAAATATCCAAAGCGTAGAATTTCCAATCTCAAAAAGAGTAAACATCAGCACCGGCAAGCCATAAATCCCGACACCTTTCAAGTATCCTTTTACACCACCCCTGCCTGTCTTTACCTTAAAAATAAACATAAGCACTACAATTGTCATTATATCAATGCAATTTCTTATCGTTTCCGCGATAATATAGTGTTCCTGCATGATCGGTATACAATTCATTATCACAGAAAAGACCAATGTCCTGTATACAATGAATAATATTACCAGACCAAGTGGTAATATCATCACTTTATTCAATATTGTTTTATCAAATTTCATCCTTTTATTGTTCCTCTGTTTCTGCCTTTTTTACTAATTATTGTAATCGTATATTTTAGGTACATATAAATATAATTTATCTTTGCTAATTTTCAATATAATATCATTAGTTAGCCATCTATCATACTTGCTCTTTTTACAATACTTTTTTCAGTTACATTATCAATTATTATCTCTCGCTTCATCTTTTGGGTTATAATTTGTTCAATTTGTTTAATTTTATCGGATTCATTTTCCAACTCTATACAAACTAATTCCGCTTCTTTACTTCCAATGTGAAAGATACAATTCACGTTTCAAAAATACAGGGCAGGAACGTATGTGGGTAAGAAATAAATCATCTGTTACCAACTTGAATACAATTGCCCCTATAAGTCTGTTAGCGGTTGCTGTTGCGGCAATCACCACCGGCACATGGCAATCCTATCGTAAGCTTAAAGCTGTAAAGCGAATCGCATAATAAAGAGCTATTCATATCTCCCCCATTTCTACAATTGACCTGTAAGTTTACTAAAGAATTAAAAGCTAGAGTCATCATGTGAAAATAATATTTCTTTCAATTGTCTCCTACCTATTGTTACTGTTTTCACGAAGCGACTTCATTTCCTGAAAAGGAGTTGATATCACCATCATCATACCAGATAAAATCATTATGCTAGAATAAATTTCATTCAAATTAAAACATGCCATAATCATAGCCAAAATTACAAAAATGGAACAAATCCCAAGTTGAAAATTTTTTACTTTTCCCTTTTTATCTTTTTTCAGCTTAACCATTAAAAATCCTATATCCAATAACATATAGAGGATTAAATCTACAATAAATAGAAAAATACTTAGGTCTTTTTCAAAACAAATTGCTAAAATAATATTATATAATCCCAAAATTACCGAACATACTCGGGTTAATTTAACATCCCAAATCACATGTGGTATCTTCCATTTAAAAGTAGACCAAACAATCAAAAAGCAACCAGAAAGCAATATCATTGTTCTATTTAATTCCATAAACTTCCGCTCCTATTGTTATATATTTTTTACCATATTCCAACTATAGTACCGACAGCGCCTCCAATCACTGTACCTGGCACAGATCCTGCTGCGCCTCCAATACCTACCCCCGTTGCCGCACAACCAATAGTTGAATTTATTAACATTGGCTTCATCTTTAATAATAAACACTGTTTTGGCTTTAAGTATCACTATTATGGCAGCACTTATTACAAATATAATGTGCTATTTGGTATGATTTCGGTGCCATTTGACACAAACTACTGTTATGGTTAATTTATATCTAATAAATTTAAGACTCCAATACTAGATATTGCCATAATGACACCAGCAAGCATTATACCGCATAAACATGCCATAATGCTCTTCTTAAAATCCATTCTCAATATACTGGCTGCAAGTATTCCAGTCCACGCACCTGTTCCGGGAATCGGAATACCTATAAAGAGTACAAGCGCAATAAACAATCCCCTTCCTGCGGTATCTTGCAATTTTCGTCCGGCACTCTTGCCTTTTTCTATACAAAATCTAAAAAATTTTCCTATTACTTTCTTATTTTTTCCCCATTCAAGCAGTCTATGCGAAAAAAGGTAAACAAACGGCATTGGAAGTAAATTTCCCAATATGCATATGGCATAAGCCGGTAAAACCGACACTCCCATAGCAATTCCTGTTGGTATCGCAACTCTTAGTTCTGCCAATGGTATCATTGAAATCAAAAAAATTATTATATAGTTCATGTTATATTTCTATATTTCTTTTATTCTTCTACCCAATTACCAATTAACCAAAAATTCTGTAAATATCGGTACCTACTCCATATCCTATATTGTATAGCATAAGTCCAATTATCCCTATAATTAATATATTTCCATAAGTTTTATTCTTTTTCATCAGATAAACTCCTTCCGCTCCTCATACCATTTTACTATTATCAAAATTTTCTTTATAAATAGACCTATTAACTACATCTAACATAATTGTTGTCGCTGCCACCATAGTATATGCCCCATTTGCCTTGTACTGCGCTATTGACTCATAAATATATAGAATACAAGAAACGAAAATACAAAGATAATAAAAAACTATTACAACTTTAACTATTTCTGATTTTATTTTTTTATTAACAAATTGTTTTCCATTTTTGTAATTTTCAATACTTATAAACAGCATTAAGATTGAGAAGAAAAAACATAATACTGTCCTTAACATAAGATTATTTAAATTAATCTCTCCCAATAAGCTTACTAGCAGTGTTGACAATAAAACTGTAATAAAATAAATTACAGCAAACAATATATTTGTTTTATAAATTTTACCTATCTGCATACTAATCTCTTTTCTGTGCAACCTCGCACCACAGTCGGTGATGTCGTGTTGTTTTATACAATAATATTTCATGACACTTCCTCAATTAATTTTCAACTTATTGAAATTAGATTTATAACAATGTGTGTAACTATGGAGCAACTAATATTTGACGTTTTTTCCTGCACATATGCTATTCCAACACACCAAAAAAACAATGGTATTATTGACAATATAATGGCGGAAGCGACAATTGTAATGATAATAAATATAAGTGCAATACCTATATATTTGAAATCTGTAATTTTTATTTTTTTTATGCTTGCTGCGATTTTATTTTTATAAAACAACAAACATGCAACCGCAAAAATACCATAATATATTATTTCAAAATATGTATCCCAAAATTTTGTATTCCCATGAATATTCAATAATACATTTTCTGACAACTTCGTTTGAAAAAATATTGTACCGGAAAAATATATTATCACAAATAAATAGTCAAAATTTGATTTTATCTCTCTTAAGTTAATCTTATTCATCTATTTAAATATTGAAAACTAGTTATCAATTAACAAGACCTTGCTCCACCCAAAATTAGATTGATAACTACTTTCGTTTATGCTGATTTACTAAACATAAAAGTTAAAATAATTTCCATATTTTTATAAAATTCGTTATTACTCATTTCGTTTTTTGAAAAAACTATAAATCAAAACTACAATAGCACCACATATTGCTCCTATAATTAGAGGTAATAATATTCCTTCCATTACAATTCACTTCCTTTTCATATATTATCTAAATTATTAGCTTAAACTTATTAGCCGCTTCTAGAAATTCAGGTTGGTGAATCACCCATATACATGCTGAATTTGCAGTCTGCATAACCAACAATAACACTAAGACATTTAAACCTTTCATATTATTTTGTTAACATTATTTTTGTTAATAACATTACAGAGCCAATCAGATTCCAAGTGCCGTGTATCGAAACATTTATCCAAATATTTTTGTATTTTTTATAAATAAATCCTAAAAGTATTCCTGACAAAAAATAGTCTAACCATTGACACAAAAATAGTAGTATATTTGTATTTCCAAATGAAAAAAGCATATGCATTGTTCCAAACAAAAATCCTGTCGACAATACCGCACATAGTTCTCCATATTTGCTGAAAAACCGAAACAATATACCTCTATAAATTATCTCTTCTGTAAAAGGTCCCATAATTACACTCATGATAACAGCCAAAATAGGATAATCCACAAAATATCCATTAACGTTTGACTGATTTGCCGAAACCGATATATTTGAACACATTGTCATTTCAATAATTCTAACTATGTAGCTTAACAAGAATGCAATTCCCACACCTGCCAAAACTCTTTTTATATTTACAGAAATTCTGTCAGCTTTGAATTTTTTAAATGAAGTAATCAAATATTGCTTCATTGCCACTCCAATCATGATAATCAAAGTCAACTGACAAATCATATTTATCAGCACTCCATAAAATATATTTTTTTCTTTTAAGCCAGATAAAATGCCACTAGCCGCTATGAGCATAAAACAAACATGAGTTATTACAACTCCAACCATTAGCTTTTTATGCCTCATTTCAATATATATATAATTACTCTTTCGTTTATTCATTTGTATTATTCTCCTGATAAATAACTTGATTATTTTTAATGTATTAATTATTAATTATTAATGTTCTTTCCAAAGTGACCTCGCTTCCTCAAAAGGAGTAGATAACACCATCATCATGCCTGATAAAATCATTACACTAGAATAAATCTCATTCAAATTGAAGTACACCATGCCCAAAGCTAAAACGACAAAAACAGAACAAATTCCCAGCTGTAAATTCTTTATTATACCTTTTTTATCTTTCTTTAACTTAATCATTATAAAACCTATATCCAATAATATATAGAGAACTAAATCTAATATAAATAAAATAATACTTAAATCTTTTTTAAAGTAAATTGCTAAAATAATATTATATAATCCTAAAATCACCGAATATACTCGGGTTAATTTAGCATCCCAAATCACATGTGGTCTCTTCCATTTATATGTAGACCAAACAAGTAAAAAACAACCCGAAAACAATATCATTATTCTATTTAATTCCATAATCCACTCCTTCTGTTTATTTCACATATAAACCACCAGTATGAAAACAAACACTATACTGAATCAAAATGAAATCATGATTCCGACTATAGTGCCTACAACACCTCCAATTACTTCACCTGGCACAGATCCTGCTGCACCACAGTCAGTGATGTCGCGTTATTTTATACAATAATATTTCATGACACTTCCTCAATTAATTTTCAACTTGTTGCAATTAGATTTATAACAATGTGTGTAACTATGGAGCAACTAATATTTGACGTTTTTTCCTGCACATATGCTATTCCAACACCCAAAAAAAACAATGGTATTATTGACAATATTTGTTCAACATTAAATACTAGAAGAGATTTGATGTCGCAATGATAAATCGCAAACATCAATGAGGTTATAAAGTTTGCAACAATAATTCTCGCAAAATTTCCTTTTTTTCCACGTAATAAGTAATATATTATACCTCTAAAAACAATCTCTTCAACAAGGGGTCCTAGAATGATTACTACTAACAATGTTATAATACCATAATCACTTATATAATTATTTATTGCTTCTTGATTTGCACTTTCTCCAATTCCATTATATGACAATATAATGGCGGAAGCGACCATTGTAATGATAATAAATATAAGTGCAATACCTATATATTTGAAATCTGTAATTTTTATTTTTTTTATGCTTGCTGCGATTTTATTTTTATAAAACAACAAACATGCAACCGCAAAAATACCATAATATATTATTTCAAAATATGTATCCCAAAATTTTGTATTCCCATGAATATTCAATAATACATTTTCTGACAACTTCGTTTGAAAAAATATTGTACCAGTAAAATATATTATCACAAATAAATAGTCAAAATTTGATTTTATTCTACTCATTTCATCTTTCCTTATATTTTTTCAATAACCTTTATTTTATTTTCTTAGAGATATAGTATTTACAAACACAATAAAGTAAAATCCCAGAAATAATTCCTAGAAAAAATTTCATTTAACATTTCTCCATTTATAACTATGCTTGATTTCATCATCATTAAAATGTACCCGCACTAATTTAAGTTGTGCGGGTACATAAAAATTATTTGCCTCTTACTTTATTAATTCCATGAGCAATCCAACCACTAACATTTTTTCCAGTAAATGCTTCTACAGTACCATCTACTACCCATGCACCTACTGCACCAATCACACAACCTGCAATAAAACCAATTCCACCTTCTGTTGTCATGCTCTCATCCTGTGTCATTTCACAGAATCCATTGTTTAAAGTCATTTCCATTGCTTTAAATCTCCTTTTCTTTAATAAATTTTGTTTACGCCTATTAAGAAAAGTGATATACTTTACTCGAGTACTTTTCTTAAAAGTGCTTGTGCTTTTTTGGACTCTGATGGTTGCGCAAATTTATCAGGGTCCTCTTTTTATATAAAACAGTCTACTTAAAGCAAAACTATTTTATAACGTAACTTATAAGATGTTTGGGCTAATTCCCACATATACATCTATCTCTGTGTTTTCCGGATTCAACATGTCCGTTTTCTTCGTAACATTATAGCCTACTGTTATAGGCTGTAATCTACGCTCCATTATGTATTGATTCAACTGGTTGCATGCATCCTGCAACCCCATTGGATGACCTATATATGATGCAACAACAGCATTTACTATCTTAATCTGGTTCTTGAAATCAAATTTATCCGTTGAATTAATAGTATTATCTACAGGCATAAGCAATTCAATATCAATCTCATCACCTTCAAGTGCGTAAGTAGCAGTTATAGGATTTCCTACACGTTTTGCACCTTATATTTGTGTTAATATAATTACAGCGACAATCAGATTCCAAGTGCCGTGTATCGAAACATTTATCCAAATATTTTTGTATTTTTTATAAATAAATCCTAAAAGTATTCCTGACAAAAAATAGTCTAACCATTGACACAAAAATAGTAGTATATTTGTATTTCCAAATGAAAAAAGCATATGCATTGTTCCAAACAAAAATCCTGTCGACAATACCGCACATAGTTCTCCATATTTGCTGAAAAACCGAAACAATATACCTCTATAAATTATCTCTTCTGTAAAAGGTCCCATAATTACACTCATGATAACAGCCAAAATAGGATAATCCACAAAATATCCATTAACGTTTGACTGATTTGCCGAAACCGATATATTTGAACACATTGTCATTTCAATAATTCTAACTATGTAGCTTAACAAGAATGCAATTCCCACACCTGCCAAAACTCTTTTTATATTTACAGAAATTCTGTCAGCTTTGAATTTTTTAAATGAAGTGATCAAATATTGCTTCATTGCCACTCCAATCATGATAATTAAAGTCAACTGATAAATCATATTTATCAGCACCCCATAAAATATATTCTTTTCTTTTAAAATGTCTGTAATGCCACTATTCTTAATAATTAAAAAACAAATATGAATTATTACGACTCCAAATATTAGCTTTTTATGATTCATATCAGTGGATATATAATTGTTTTCTTTTTTCATCTCTTTGTACTCCTCATTTTTTACCAAATTTATAGTCTTTTATGGTCCTTTGCACACTTTTTAACCCCATTTATTAAAAGCATTGTTTGCATTCCCATGCACCATCCTGCTAAACATACTACCACCATAAGAAAAAACAAACAAGCTTTTAAAATGCGGCATTCATTGATTAACCAAATACATTAAATTATGCATCAAATTGATGCTCATATGAGCTGCTATCCCAAAAACAACATTTCCTCTTTTTATATAAACCAGACAAAACGCAATTCCGGCTAATACATATTGTATTGCTTGCAGACAAAGCTCATTTAGACTTATTGCACCTATAGATGGTATAAAATGCATTAATCCGAATAATACTGATGATACAATCACTTTGATTATCAGACTTTTATTGATAGAGCTGAATATAAACCATCTAAAAATCAGTTCTTCTAATATTGGTCCTATAAATGCAGAAAGAATCATAATAGCCCAATAATGTTCTTTCATTGTCATTCTGAGCGTAATTTCATTTATGCTTTGCTCATTATTTCCGGATGACAAAATAAACTGCATAATACCACCTAATATTGTAAACAATACTATTACAGCAAATGATTTGATATATCCCGAAGCTATTGATTTGATATCATACTGTCTTATCTGTTTTATATCTCTTAAAATACCTGTTCCATAAAGGCTGAATAAAATAACTATAGCTATAAGATTCCATAAATAGTTTGTTATCAGATACGCATCCGAATAACTCATTGCTTCAAATACCGATTGTATAACAGGCAATATGATATATTTTTTTCCTATCAAGTACCAGGCCGGAAAGAATATCCAGCCTATATACCATTTAATGTTTTCTATTTTCATAGCTGGTCTCCTGTACATAAAAGTATGGCAATTATTTGCCATACTTTTATTATACACTTTTTAATAAAAATTATAGTCAGAAAATCCCTGATAAAAACTATCCCAGCATGATTTGATCTTTTTGGTAAATTTATGCCAAACTCCTTTTGCATTAAATCCACCATCAATATACATAAGTTCTATATTTGATAAACTAGTGAATTTTTCCATTTTATCATCTCTCCTTTGAAAATATACTATTAATACCCTAACAGAAGCTTTAAACAAGAATAACCAAAGCCTACACCAGCACCTACCCAATAGCATACGTCTTCAGTTTTAATTTTTCCACCTTCTACAACAAGCAGTTCCTCACTACTTATACATGTAAATGTTGAATCCATAAATCAACTATCTCCTTCCATTGATTTTTTCCTACGCGCGCTCATAGGATTTATTTATATAAACCGGTAATCCCGGAATATACCTTATTTATCTTACTAATCCACCAAATTTATCTTGTCCAACACAAAATGCAGCACACTGTCATCATCAACAACAATTTTTGCCTGTGCAGCCATTCCACTTTTCAGATTTCCTTTTTCTCCATCCTTATTCTTTATCTCCATATTTTTACATTCTACTTTTACAACGTAATATGCATTACCGGTATTCTGGTCTACAGTCACATCCTTTGCAATTTCTTTTACTGTTCCTGTAAAATATCCATATTCACTTGACGGATATGAAGCCATCTCAAATTTTACTTCCTGATCCGGTTTTATTTTTGCTATGTCAGAATTTTCCACATACACCTGTGCATAATAACCTGACTGCTCCTTTGGATATATCTGTCCTATGGAATCGCCTTCCTGTATATATGTTCCATTTGAGATTTCCTGATTTGTGTAAAAATACCCTGATGTTCCTGCCTTTATGGTACAGTTATTATTTTTTATATCATAATCTTTTAAATAAGCCTCATACTCCTGCTTCTTATCCTCATAAGTAAGAATTTCAGCCGACACATTTCCTTTTTCCGTAAGAATCTTTATATCTGACTCATCTGTATTATTAGAATTTTCTGTCTGCTTCTTTTGAAGTTCTACAGAGGATATATTAGATTTAAGGCTTTCTATCTGTTCATTTGCTGTTTCTATCTGCTGTTCTATTGTTGAAATCTCATTAGACTCAAGATTAGACAATGCCTGATTTTTTTCTGTATCCACCTCTGCCAGTTGTGATGAATCCATTGTGGTTTCATCCTTTTTATTGTCATATTGAAGTGCTGTATAATCATATGATGAAATATAACTTTTTACTATTGAATAGTAATATGTATCGTTTTGGTCGAATGTGTTATTACGAGATATGATACATTGCTTTACATTGTTAAGTTTATTAATTTTTTCATTATACTTATTAATAGAATCATTGATAACTGTAATATTTTCATCGTATACCTCCCCAGTTTTATCCTTTTCCTTTCCTGCATCAATTGAAGTATTTAATAATTCTTTCCTGTCTTTAAATTCTGAATAATACTGGTTATCAGACATTGCATCAAATTCAGAATTATCTCCGTCAAGACTCTTCTGATATGCATTTAGCATGTCAAGACGCTGCTGTACACTATCAAGTTTACTCTTATAATCTTCGATAGTACTTCCAAGGTTTTCAATATCTACCTCATACAGTTCATCTCCCTCATTCACATACTGTCCATCCTTTACCGACATTTTAGTTATCTTTCCTGTAACTGCACAGCTTACTGCCGTACTGTCATCGTCACCTCTAAAGACACTATCAGCTTTTACTACTATATCCATCCTGAAAAGATACATCCAGATCAGGGCTATTGCCAGAATTGCACATATTATATATATGGTGTACGGCACAAATCTGTTTGGCTTAGAATCATATACTTCCGTACTGTCACTTATATCCTTTAAATCCACAATTATAGGTTTCATAATTTTCCTCTTTTCATAATCGAAGTTATGCGGTTGCTTTAACATCCACAGTATCAAGCGACTGCTGTTTAACAAGCTGCGCATATTTGCCGCCCTTTGCTACCAGCTCTGTATGATTTCCACTTTCTATTATCTTTCCATCTTCCAGCACATATATCTTATCGCAATTTTTTATAGTGCTGAGTCTGTGTGCTATAAAGATAGTTGTAACATCTTTTGAAAATTCACTTATTGTCTTATCAAGTGCTCTTTCAGTTATTGCATCAAGATTACTCGTAGCCTCATCCAATATCAATATATCCGGTTTTTTAAGCATGGCTCTTGCTATAGCCAGCCTTTGCCTTTGACCGCCTGACAGGTTTGCTCCGTTTTCCTCCAGTCTTGTCTCATATCTGAGTGGCAGTTTATTAATAAATTCATGTGCCTGCGCCTTTTTTGATGCCTCGATGATGTCATCCATTGTTGCATCATCCAGTCCCAATGTAAGATTTTCAAATATTGAACCACTAAACAAAAATGTTTCCTGTGGTATATATGCGATTTTGTCTCTAAGTGTCTCTATCTGTATATCTTCTATATTATTATCATTTATCAGAATATTACCTGACTCTGCCTGATATAAGTGCAAAAGCAGTTTCGATAATGTTGTTTTTCCTGAACCGCTTTCTCCAACAAAGGCAATTTTTTCGCCCTTTTTTATTGTAAAATCTATATCCTCAAGTACCCTTTGCCTTGTTCCGTATCTGAAATTCACATGTTCGAATTTTATATCCCCGGCAAGACTTTCGGGTGCCATTTTTCTTTGTTCATTTTCCTGCTTTTCAGCTTCAAGATCGAGTATTTCCCCCAGTCTGTCTGCCGCTACAACCGCAGTCTGCATCTGTGGCTGCAGATCCACCAGATTTTTTACAGGATCAAGGAAATATGCCAGCAGTGAATTAAATGTAATAAGTGCACCTATTGTCATGTCTCCGTTTATAACACTGACACCGCCTGCCCACAGGATAACTACACCACCTATGAGTTCTACGAAAGTTTTCAGTGACACTTGTATATTGTTAGCCCATGTGAGATTGAATACACTTCTTAACAGTTTTACAAATTTTACTTCGGTTTCCCTGTTTACCTTTCTCTCCGCATTATAAGCCTTTACAGTCTGTATTCCATTAAGAGACTCGACCATATAAGACGTAAGCTGGGCATTATCTTCCATTTCTTTTCGATTAAGTTTTTCATACCATTTATTAAATCCAAGTACGATTACTGCGTACAGTACGATCATTATGATCGTGATAAAAAATAATTTTGAATTCTGTATGTATAAAATAATTGCTCCGGCAACTGCCATAAGAGTATCTATCATAATGGTAAGTGTTGCGCCTGATATGGCATCTCTTACCTTTCCTGCATCATTAAACCTGGAGATAATCTCTCCGACCTTCCTTGTTCCGAAAAAGTTCATCGGAAGTTCCATTACATGCCTGTAATATCCCAATAATAACGCAATATCCAGTTTCTGACTAAGATACAAAAGTAAATGTGACCTGAATGCATTAAGGATTACCCTGAAAAGATTGAGAAGTATCACTCCTATTGATAAAGTCATGAGCGTTTTCTTTAATCCATCCGGAAGAACACTGTCTATTAACATCTGAAAATAGAATGCCGCCAGTATTCCAAGCACGGTATATATAAGAGATGCTAAAAAGATCTGAAATATAAGTTTCTTCTGTGGCATGAGCAGATGAAAAAATCTGGAGAAAATTCCTTTTGTCTCATCCTTTTTCTCAAATGTCTCATTCTTTACAAGAAGGATAAGGATACCGCTCCACTGATATTTTGGGGGTTTTCCCTCATCATGCACTTCTCCAAAAAACTCCTCCGGGGTAAGTTTTACAATACCTTCTCCCGGATCTGCAATCACTACCGTCTTTTTCGTTATTTTATGAATAACAACATAATGCAGTAATGCTCCATCTACTATAACATGTGCTATACATGGTAATGGAAACTCTGAGAAAAATGCTTTTTTATCTCCCTTTACTCCTTTGGCGCTGAATCCAAGTTGCTCGGCTGCTTTTATAACACCGTATGCATTTGTTCCCTGCTTGTCCGTACCGGCAACTTCACGTATTTTGCTGATACCTATTTTATATCCGTTCTGTCTGCAGATTGTTGCAAGACATGCAGCTCCACAGTCGGTTATATCATGTTGTTTTATACAGTAATATTTCATCTTTCAAATCTCTTTCCAGTTTTTAATAGAAATGCCGGTATTAATATTCCTAAAACCATTCTGTTTACAAATGGTAGCAAGACAGGCTGCACCACAGTCAGTGATGTCGTGTTGTTTTATGCAATAGTATTTCGTGTTTTCACCCTGTTTCAACAAACCAAATCATCGCATAAATATTTAATATCCTCCACATATGCTGATGGTAAATATACACTATAACCATTCGTATCTTCTATTAGTTCTATAGGTGTTGCCAGCCAATCTTTATATTTATTACCAAACATAAATCTTGTAGTATTTTCTTTCTGTATAATAATTTTTCTTCCCCATTTTTCTCGAGATATCCGTTCAATTTTTTTTACAATATTATCTTCCGTTTTTAATTTTATTTTTTGAGGTTTTGCCATCGAACTAAATATTATTGTCATCAATACAACAAAGCACGTATCAACAGAAATAAGTGCAATCATAAAAATTGGTACTAAAAGCTCTCCACCATCTGCCACCAGTAGCAAAACTGCTACTAACAAAATCATTGCTCCTATTCCCATAAAATGAACAAAATATCTATTAAATGTTCTCATTATCGCTTTCCTCCCTATCAAGTATAATTCACCTCTTATACAAAAAGAGGTGAATTATACTATACACAATTAATTAAGTATTATATAATCACTTTAAACTGGTGTATATGCTCCGATTGTTGCGCCACCTATTGCTCCCGCTGTATAACACTTCCATAATTGATTTCCAGTCAAATTGCCTGTCACAATACCCTTTGCAGCACCAACAATTAATCCTCCTGTTCCACCAAGAATTGCACCTGCTAATGCCCCTGCCAACAATCCTCCATCAACCTGTTTCAATTCATTCTTTTCTAATTCAATAAAATTCTTCACTGTATTCTCCTCATTTTTTATTTGGCTCATATTAACTATATTTCCCTTCTGTTAGTTTAATCCCAAAGTGAATATATTATAGCGCCTGCCGCACCGCCTATTAATCCTCCCACAACTGTCCCAACAGGACCTCCGGCTGTACCTACAGATGCACCAATTTTAGCTCCTATATAAGCACCTCCTCCTGTTGCAATAGTTCCACCTACCAAATCCCAATTAATTCCGCCTTCTACGATCATAACCTCATCGTACATCATTTCATAAAATCCATTATTTAATACTATTTCCATTGCTTTAAATCTCCTTTTCTTTAATAAATTTTGTTTACACCTATTAAGAAAAGTGATATACTTTACTCGAGTACTTTTCTTAAAAGTGCTTGTGCTTTTTTGGACTCTGATGGTTGCGCAAATTTATCAGGGTCCTCTTTTTATATAAAACAGTCTACTTAAAGCAAAACTATTTTATAACGTAACTTATAAGATGTTTGGGCTAATTCCCACATATACATCTATCTCTGTGTTTTCCGGATTCAACATGTCCGTTTTCTTCGTAACATTATAGCCTACTGTTATAGGCTGTAATCTACGCTCCATTATGTATTGATTCAACTGGTTGCATGCATCCTGCAACCCCATTGGATGACCTATATATGATGCAACAACAGCATTTACTATCTTAATCTGGTTCTTGAAATCAAATTTATCCATTGATTCAATGCTCTTATCTATAGGCATAAGCAATTCAATATCAATCTCATCACCTTCAAGTTCGTAAGTAGCAGTTATAGGATTTCCTACACGTTTTGCACCTGCACTCTGAATATAGCTTTCCATTTCTTTCCCTATATTCTCCAGTTCTGTCTGTTTTAATTTCCCTCTGTAACTAAGAAGATTAGTTACATTCAATTCCTGATTTTCTTTAATTTCTAACATTTTACTCCTTTGGCGCTAAATCCAAGTTGCTCGGCTGCTTTTATAACACTATATGCATTTGTTCCCTGCTTGTCCGTACCGGCAACTTCACGTATTTTGCTGATACCTATTTTATATCCATTCTGTCTACAGATGGTTGCAAGGCATGCAGCTCCACAGTCGGTTATATCGTGCTGTTTTATACAATAGTATTTCATCCTTTTATTATTCCTCTGTTTCTGCTTTTTGTAACTAATACCAATAGTAACTTTTCTAGAATGACTGCAGTTCATACATATTGAACTGCAGTCAGATATGATATTTTACACAAGTAAAATGATATGTTTTGAATTCATAACGTTAGCCTAAATTTTGGCTAAATATATTATCATACTTTATTTTTTTCTTCACACTAATCCCAAAAAGTAATGTACTCAGCCTATGTACTTTTCTTAAAAGTGCTTACTTGTTTGGAGCTCTAATGGTTTTCGCAAATTATATCAGAGTTCCATTTATATAAAACAGACTGTCTTAGACATATCCGATTTCTATCTGATTTAATTTTAATATGCTATTGCATCCACACAACTAATAATCCAATAAACCATAAACATAATAAAACCAATTCCACAAAATTCCTTTTTGAAGTTGAATTTATTAACATTGGCTTCATCTTTAATAATAAACACTGTTTTGGCTTTAAGTATCACTATTATGGCAGCACTTATTACAAATATAATTTCTGTTAAAATTGTATATCTCCCGCTCGGTATATAACCCGATATTATCGCTCCAAATAAATTAAATGCCATATGCAGATAAATCGCATACCTTATTTTACCGGTAATAAGTACAATGTTCGCACACACTATTCCCATAAAAATGGTATATAAAAACTGTTCCAGATTTGCATGAAGCAGACCAAAAAGCATACTGCTTATTAAAATTGCTGTAACCTTGCCATATGGAAGTAATTCTTCCAACAGCACCTTTCTGAATAATAGTTCTTCAAATACAGGCGAAATGATTACAACACATACAAGGAGTATCCATGCTGGTACATTTCCTATATAATTTTCAACAACACCCACATTTTGTGTATGAACCAGATATCGCTTAATAAACTCAAGTATAATATCCGTAATTCCTGACAATATTGTTGTGCCACCCAATAAAACGAGCAGATATCCGATGCCATCCCAAACCGAGAATTTTTTATTTAACGATATTTCATTTATATTGATTTTCTCGATTTCTTTAGTAAAAAGTCTAAAAAAATAAAAATATCCCACGCTGGCGATGCTACCACAGATAACCTTAATTGATTGCATATCCAGTGGTAAATTTAAAGTTTCCATAATTACTAATACTACACCGCTTAATACGCTTGACAACAACATAGGTATAAGCAAAGCTCCACTTATTTGGCTAATTTTTTTCATTCTTAGATTATTTCCTTTTCATAAGGTAACCTAAAATAAATACTATTTTAGGTTACCTTCCATAATATTATCCGTATATATGTGATACACCCTCACAATAATAATGAATAACTCGTCCTACATAATATCCCATTAAATGGAACACATTTTTTCCACCATCAATATTCAACATATCGTTTTTTGTAAGTTCACAAAACATATTCAATATCCTCCCTACTATTTACATTTTCTGCACGGTTTTTTAAAACCATCAACTACTCCACATATGAAGTCATACGCTGGCTGAAGCAACCCGATCCAGCCTAACCCTTTTCCACCATCTGTTGTCATAGTCTCATTCACTGTCATTTCAGTAAAACGATTGTTTACTTCAAGATTCATATTTCCATCTCTCTTTCTTAATATTATTATTTCTCTTATGCGCATTGTTGAGAATATATATAAAGCAATTTCTTGCCTCATACCATATTTAATTGTTTTGTCGTACAGCAGTGCAGCATATTTTATACCGACTGTGTTTTATAAAGCCAATTTCTAATTTTTCCAATCAGATACTTTATGGGATTAACTAATGGTCCTGTTACGCATCCTCCATTAATCTGCATAAGCATGGTGTTATTCATTGTTACCAATCTTTCTGTTGTTTTCATCATCTACTCTCCTCCCGAATTCATCTGAAATTCTTGCCTATAAATTTTTCAATTGCATGGCATAAATCCCAAGCAGAAAGTAACATTCCGCCTCCATCATGTTTCATCAATTCTCTTTCGTCTAATTCAACAAACATCGCTTTTCTCCTTTCGAGATTAAACATATCATCATACATTTACCATTTCAATGCTTTAGTGCTATTTGGTAAGATTTCGGTGCTATTTGGCAACAAATCGTAAAAAATACTTTAATCTTTGATTTATTTTATTTATAATACAAATATAATCTATATGGAGGCTGCAAGTATGTATTTAATTTACAAACTTTACTTTTCCTTAATTAACAATCTTATAATTGTACTGTTTTTATTTCGCTTCTCAGAAAATAATATGCACACTGTCTTTTCCATAAAAAGAAAAATAATAGTTTTTACTCTTGCTTCACTGTACTCTATTGTCCCATTATCAAGATTTGACTTAATTATTTCTAATGTCTTTTTCTTATTGACACTTTATTACCTGTCTGATTTTAAACTTAAACAAAGTATTATAATTCTTATAAAATTTGAGGTATTACTCCATATAGCATCTGCTATTATATGTTTTTTACATAGCCTGCTATTTTCTGATGCTCAATTGCTATATGATAATGTGATCTATCAGGATTACAAATCCATTCTTGTGGAAATAATAGCTTACGTTGTTTATTGTCTATATTGCAATCTTTTCAAATCAAATACCATCAAAAACATGTACTTGTTGCTCTTCAATATTACTATTTTAGGCATTTGTTTATTGTTAAGCTACATAACCTTGTACATCTGCTACTCACTTCCAAAATCCTATATGCTTTCAGCTATTTTTGCCATTATTTTCGTACTTATTATCATATGTATTTCACTATATGATAAATTTCTGGCAGTCATTGAAGAAAACACCAATTATCGGTTCAAACTGGAACTTGATAAAATTGAACAGGTATATTCTGCCAAGCTCGACGATAAATTAAATCAGCTCCATTCTTTAAGACATGATATGAAAAACCATCTGATAGTAATTGATGGTTATGCTTCACAGCACAATGATAGGAAAATTCATGAATATATTCATAATATTTCTGAGGATCTTTCTCTGACAAATACTGTAGATTCAGGCTCTCATATCGTCTCAGCTCTTATAGCAGAAAAAGAGGACAAGGCAAAGTCACAAAATATCAGATGCGAAATTAATATAAGTACACCCGGTATTAATATTGACGATTTTTCAATTACGACCATAATAGGTAATCTGTTTGATAATGCGATAACAGCAGCCTCTGAGTGTGAACATGGCTGGATCAGATTCTCCCTAACCCAGACCGGCTCATATATGAATATAGTTATTGAAAATTCCTACTTCGGAAATATTATAGAAAAAAATGGTGAATTTACATCTACCAAAAATGACAAGGTCTTACCTCATGGAATAGGCATAAAAAATGTCCGTAAAGTCGTTTCCAACCTTAACGGACAAATTGATTTCTCTTATTCCAGCGAATGTTTTAGTGTAAAAGCAGAAATTCCTAATTACAATTAAATGAAGCACAGGTGTTCATGAAGTCTTGAATAAATTTTTTTTAGAGATTCATAACACACCTGTTCTCCATCAACTTTGTAAAATATACACTTCTTTCCTCTTTTTCGTATACTTTTAACTCGACTTAGATCAATAACAACTTTGCATGGTACACTTTCTACCTCCATATACCTTTTTTTAGCCTCTATTGGGCTTCTTTTTCTGCATATTTCATATTCAATTTCTTCTAAAATACATTTAAACTCCCTATATTTAAATGGTTTATAAAAGTTCCAAACCTTTGCTTTGTAAAAACGGCCAAGATAGCAGTCCTCATCGCCCATTATAAAGCATATTTGCACATCTTTGCCTATATTCCGCATCCAGTCTATAACATCCATGCGCCACATTCCCGGAAATTCAGCGTTTAATATCAATATATCTATTTGTTTTCCTCCATCCAGATCCTTTCTCAAATTATCTGCATTGTCATATGCTATTACATTGATATCAATATCTTCTTCATTTCCAAAAACATTTATCATCTGTTTAAGCATGATAGTATTTTCATCTCTTTGGTCACATATTGCTATATTTCTATGCTCCAATTTTATTTTTCCAACTCCTTCTGATCTTTATATGCTCTCCTTATCTTGTCCAAATGAAGTTCTTTTATCCGATCATGGTATCTCCTGCTCAAAGGAACTTCCATGCCTCGTCCAAAGCATACCACATCTTTTTTTACTTCTTTAATGTAATTAAAATTGGCTATATACCCCTGATGTGTATACATAAATACATCATTATCCAATCTTTCATATACATTTTTCAGAGGCTCATAACAGCATATTTCCTCATCCCTTTTATGGAATACACACTGATTTCTGCGTTTTTCTATATATATTACATTTTGAAGGTCTATGAGAACATCTTCATATCCGGATTTAATTTTTAGATATCTTTTTTCCGCTTTTTGTGCATTTTTACGATAATCAATCTGAATTTTTGCTTTTTCGATAATGTGCTTTACCTGTGTATATTTTATCGGTTTCATGACATAATCAAGTGCATCAAGTCTGAATGCCTGTATCGCAAATGCATCATAACTCGTCACAAATGAGATACATACCCATTGGTCGATTTTTCTTAATGCATCAGCCATCTCAATACCTGTCATACCGGGCATTTCCACATCAAGAAACAATAAATCATATTCCTTACTCTTAGAAAATATATTATTCATGAGTTCTTTTGCATTATCATAGAGATCTATGCTCATATTAACATCCATCTCATTTCCATATACACTTACCATATCATCAAGCTGACTTCTGTAAAATTCTTCATCATCGCATATTGCTACTTTTATATCTTCGCTTTGCATATATTGCATTCCTTTTTATGGTATTTTATACCTGATTTATTTTTATTGATTTTTCTCCGTGAATATATTTTCACAAAATATCACTAAATCACTTTCTCATTTTCTTTATGCCAATGTTTCAATTGAATTACTCAAATTATAAACGAAAAATAAATATCTATCTAAAATAACAATTTAAATATCATTATTTTATATATTACTAATTCCTGTTTGTTTTCTTTAATATATATATTCCAAATAAAATTGCCCCTATTCCTAAACCCATAAAAGAAACTCCATTTACTTTATTATACGAAAAATCTACTCCATATAGCATCAAAGCTTGACTTATTATTATCCCTATTGACGAAATAATTATCAATAAAATTGAACTTTTTTTTAGAAATTTCACCTTAATTCTCCTATTCTAAATGAGGTTAGAAATAAATAAGATTTATTCCTAACCTCATTTTTATTCATAAATTTTAAGGTAACAGCATAGCAATTCCTGCTGCCACATCACATGTTCCACCTGCAATTTCCACGTTTCTTATCTCCTTATAATTTAATTATTCACTGCGCGCACTTGTGGTTTTTAAAGTAATATTACTTAATACCTAGTAATATCATTTACAATGTCAACCATACTATCCATTAGAAATTTAATCAATAAATATGTGCTATTTAGTATCATTTCGGTGCTATTTGGTAATGTTATCCCCCTATAACCATCTTACAGACCTTCTAAGCATCTTACAGTTACAATGTCATATATTTATGTAATTGTCGCGGTCTACCTCTATCACGGTATAGTAATTCTTTCCAAGCTTTTTCCTGACATTTTCCTGTATTGCATTGCATATATCATCATCTGAGGTGATATAGCCAAATGGAACTGCAATGTCAAAAACCAGATTCGTATGTGTATCACCTCTGATAATACGGAAATCGTGCATATTTATGTGCGAATCAAGCCCTTTTATCACGGAGAGCACCTCGGCCTTCAGTCCGGCTACCTCCTCATCCTCTATCGCTACCGGATCCATGTGGATGGTCACTATACACCCCATCTCCCTTCGTATCCTGCGCTCCAGATTATCGATTATATCGTGCAGCTCGACCATATCTCCGTCCTCCGGCACCTCTGCATGAAACGATACTATCCTGTGTCCCGGTCCATAATCATGCACCATAAGGTCATGCATACCGAGTATGTTTTTGTCAAAGTCCAGTACCATCTCCTTGAGTCTATCGACAAACTCCGGCTCCGGCTTTGCTCCAAGCAGCGGGTCTATCGCCTCCCTGGCTGATGATATTCCTGAATAGAATATAAACAATGACACAAATACACCGCCTATTCCATCCAGATTGAGTCCTGAAAAGTGCGCTATGAGTGTGGCTGCAAGTACTACAGATGTAGCTATACAGTCTGACAGACTGTCCCTGCCTGTCGCTTCGAGTGTTGATGAATCAAGCTTTTTTGAAAAATAGAAATTGTATACCGCCATGACGCATTTTACAGCTATTGACGCCAGTAGTATCGCTACAATAAGCCATGAAAACTCTATATCCTGCGGCTTTATGATTTTGCCAAAGGAATCCCTGAACAGCTCAAATCCCATGATGAGTATGATTGCTGCAACTGCCAGTGTAGCCACATACTCCATCCTCGCATGTCCGTATGGGTGCTCCTCGTCGGCTCTCTGTGCCGCCATCTTGAAGCCCGCTATCGTGATGATTGATGAGCCTGCATCTGACAGGTTGTTGAATGCATCCGCAGTGATTGAGATTGCACCGCTAAGCATTCCTGCAAAGAGCTTGCCGGCAAAGAGTATGAGGTTTAAAAATATACCGACTATACCGCACAGCATGCCATATTTATTTCGTTTTTCAATGTCTGTTTCTGTCTTTGGCATTTACTTTACCTCTATTTTTATTTTATATCCTGATTTACAGCTTATTTCACCGCTCCGAATCTGTCGAACGGGTAATATCTGAATATCGCTTTTGCAAGTATATCGTCCTTAGACACATATGTGTGCTCCCAGACTCTTGCGTCTGATGAGCCATTTCTGTTGTCACCGAGCAGCAGATATGAGTCCTGTGGCACCTTAAATTCGTAAGGTCCGGCATTTACTGTCCACGGATCCTCACCGCTCTGGTTTGACTTGAGATAATCCTCCTCAAGCGCCTCACCGTCTATATACACCTGGCCGTCCTCTATGGTGACTGTCTCTCCCGGCAGCCCTATTACACGCTTGATGTATTTCTCAGAAGGCGAATCAGGTGCATTGAATATGACTATATCCCCTCTCTTTGGGTCTGAAAATGTATATGCGAGCCTGAAGCCAAATATGTCATCTCCAATCTGTATGGTATTCTCCATCGAGCCTGACGGAATATTTGCATTTATAATGACATAGTTCTTTATGAGTATTGCCGCTACAATGGCGAATGCGATTGTTAACACCCAGCTTAAGATTTCCTTGACAGGTGATGTTTTTTCCTCCGGCTTTTTTGGCTCCATCTCATCGGTTGTTTTTGTGTCTTCTTCGTTGTTTAAGTCTAATATCTCCATTTTCATGTTCTCCTTATTCATGCTTCAATAAGTGTTTGATAATATATGTCATGGCGGTACAGCCTATGGTGCCATCCACCACTTTATAAAGTCCTTCCTTGTAAAATAAAGACTTGTAAGCCCGTAATCTGCGATTTCCCTGTCTGTAAAGGCCTTTGCTATATACGCATTGATTTCATCCGGGAAGTCTCTCTCGAGGCACCACTGTGCCTGCAGGCTCATTGGCTTTTCCAGCTCATATTGGTGCACGAGCTCGCCTCCAAAATCTATGATACTGTTCCATCTGGATGCATTGCCCAGTATCCTCTGCTTGATATTTTCTATGATCACAGCTCTTGCAATCCTTACCTTTTTGTACTTTTCGGCACGCTGCAAAAGCATTGCATTGCGGTTGTGGGTATTTATCACCAACTCCATCGGGTCTGTCAGCTCATTTGACACCAGACAAAATACAGGGTCCAGATCATAATACTCCGGTCTTAGCACGTAGTCGTTTCGAAACGTTGCTGCTGTCTTTGCCACGGTTAGGTCTGCCGATACATCCGTGTATATGATGCCCGGCATGTCACCCATAACATACTCCATCGATGTGATATACGGTGTCATAAACTGCCAGAAGGCTCTGATATTCTGCTCAAATACTATGATATCGTACTTGTCAATAAACTGACCATAATCATAAGGGTAGTTCTCCCTATAGTGGGCAAAAAGCGCTCTCTGCATGAAAGCTATCTTTATTTTCCGCCCGATAAAGCCGTTTATTACTGTCCTCACCGGGACCTCTACCTCGCGCTCCTTTATATATACAAGCACCTGTACAGCTCTGCTTACCAGCTCGTTTTCCGCCTCGTATTCACATACCAGCCGTTTTCTGCCATCTGACAGATACTGGCCAAGTGTAAGCGGGCTCTGCCCAAAGGCATCTATGATAATCTGTCCTATATACTGGCGGAGCTCTATGAGCTTTTCATCGAAGGCTGCTCCGTCTCTTGATATGCTTATATTTAAAAACCTCTTTTTGATATTGAGCTGATACGAGAAATTGTCTATCCATGATGGTGCAAGCCCCAGTATGTCTGTAGCATCTGAGACAAAAACTCCCTGCTGGTACAGCGTGGACTTATGAAAATACCCCTTGTGCTTTGGATGATATATGGCAACATAGCCCTCAAGCAGGCTGTTATCCACTCGTATGATATTCATGCCAACAAGCTCATTCATCGGATAGTTCCACTTTGCCTTTGGCTGTGACAGGCATACCTCCTTCGTATCACACCTGATATTTACAGGTATAGGCAGTGTAAGCATATAGTGCTTTATGGTTTCTACTATAAAGTCCAGATCTATATACGGCGCATATGATGGTTTTACGGGGATAGAGATGCGTGTGCCCGGTGTCTTTTTCTGCGATATGACATACTCTATCTGGCCGCTCTCTCCAAACCACTTTGCCATGACCGGTGCCGTATCCTGCGGATTGCTTATGTTCCAGGCAGTGTTTATGACCTTATCCTTTTTCGACTCGATGAGCACAGCCTTTGAGACTGTAAAGCACGAGCATAGCCCGATGCCATAGTGGGAATACGGCTCATATTTCAGCTGCTGATTGAAGAAATCTGTGCTTGTATAATAGCTTGCCCCTATCTGTGCGATAAAGTGCTCCAGGTCATATTCATTTATGCCTATTCCATTATCCTCTATCGTAAACAGTCTTGTATCACTGCTGTACGTGATGTCTATGCGTGGTTCATATATGGCCCTGACATCGCGCATCTGGCTTGCCTGCTCCATCTCAAGGAACTCCGTGCCCCAGCTCCACTCAAGTGCCTGCCGCACATTGCAGGCATCCATGGCATTGAGCAAAAGCTCCCTGATAAAGACCTTCCACGAAGCATAAAACTGCTGGCTTGCAATAAGCGGAAGCATATTTGATTTTCCTAACTCTACATCGATGCTTTTCATGCTTTATCCGACTGCCCGTAATAGCTGCCGTAGTAATTGCCATAGTACCCACTGACATGGCTGTTTTTCTTGTTGTTTACCTTGTTGAGCACAGCTCCCAGTATCCTCACTCCCGATGCCTCGAGCTGTTTTTTCACACTCTGTATCATCCTGGCGCTCGCCATGCCCTGTCCTATCACTATTATAGCTCCGTCACAATACTTTGCTACAACTGCCGCATCTATGGCAGCTCCTATCGGTGCACAGTCTATAATTATGTAGTTAAAGTGCTCCTTGCCGAAATTAAGAAGCTCCTGAAAGTATTTTTTCTCGAGAATCTCTGTCGGATTCGGCACAGACGGCCCTGCAAATATCATAAAAAGGCCCGGTATTTCCGTGCCATACATCACTTCCTCAAGACGTCTCTGACCGGAAAGATAGTGCGACAATCCGCATATCTCCCCTCCACTTGCCACTGTGGCACGCAGACGCCCTGCAAGGACTGATTTACGCATATCAGTATCTATGAAAAGCACTCTATTTCCTGACTCTGTAAGCGACCGCGCCAGATCAAGTGCCACGGTGCTTTTGCCTTCATTTGGTACAGAGCTTGTCACAAGAAGCGTGCGTATATCCTCCCCGCAAAACTGTATATTTGTCTTCAAAGCTCGAAGTGATTCCTTCATCGTATAGCTTTGTTCTTTTAGCTTGCCAAATTTTACTAATTCCATCTGCCCATCTCCTGATACAGGCTTCCTTATGCTGAAGCCGATTTCTTTTTTCTTTTCTTTCTGTGGCTGCCTCTGCCATGCTTTCTGCCATTTCCATGCTCGCCATCATCCTCCGCCTCATCAAGCGGAAGTGTACCAAGCACGTTCATGCCAAGCTTCTTCTCCACATCCTCTGTATCTATGATTGTATCATTGAACAGATAAGAAACCACTATAACCGCAATCGACAGAAATGCTCCCGCAAAGGCTCCTATCACTGTGTTTTTGCCGATATTAGGGCTTACCGCGCCTCCATCATCATATCCGCTCTGGATGATGGTCGGCGGATCCTGCTTCATCTTTTCCGCTATATATGCCGATGCGACCTTTGCTATCTCATCTGCTATGGTCTTTGCCATCTGCGGATCTGGATCCGTTACTGTGATATTGAGTACTCGCGAGTTGGACGGATTATCAAGCGTCACCCTGCCGCCAAGTGTCTTGTAGCTCTCATTCAGATTCAGATTTTCTATGACCTGATCCAGCACCGGACGTCCCTTTACTACAACTATGTAATCATTTGTCAGGCTGGTGCCTGTCTGGATATCCGCAAGGCTTGTTATGGATGTGCTCTTTGAAAGTACATAGAGCTCAGATGTAGATTCATACATGGGTGTAATCATAAATCTGCTTATCGCAAATGCCACTGCACCTGCCGCTATCGTAACAAGAATTATCCACTGCCAATATGAAATTATCTCAAGAAACAGATCCTTTAAGTCTATCTCTATCTCGTTGTCAAAATCCTGTTCTCTCTCCATTACTTATCCCCGTATTTAAACTTATTATCTTCCGTTTATTATATTTTCCGGTGTGGTCTGCATGATTTCCTGCGCATAGTCATCACCGAACTTCTTTGCCACGTACTCATAGCATTTTTTCATGTTGCAGACGCGCTCCTTTGTGCCATGGCTGTCGCTTGCTATTACATCAACAAGCCCTGCCTTCAAAAGCTTCTTTGTATATCTCTTGAAGTGTCTGCCATCTATGCCGAGCACTGAGTCTGCATTGACCTGTATGAGCGCTCCAAGCTCCTGCAAATCCTCTATACGGCTTATATCACTGAGACATTCATATCTTTCCACATGTGCTATGACCGGTATATATCCTGCAAATATTGCTTCGCGCGTCATCTTGTATACAAACGAGTATTCGCTGGAATGTGAATACTCTGTGAGTATATACTGTGTATCTGCCAGTGTATGACACAGCCCACCATGAAAGGCATCTATCATATCGGTTGCCACATGATACTCTGTACCGAGCTTTATTTCTATTCCAAGCTTCTTTGCATATGGCATCAGCTTTTTATAGTGTCGCTCTATCTTTTCAAGCGGATGCTTAAACATTCCATGGCGCAGGTGCGGTGTGAGGATTATACCTGTAATTCCCTGCTTTTTGGCTATCTTGAGCATCTCTACCGATTCCTCGAGCGACTTTGAGCCGTCGTCCACTCCGTATAATAAATGGCAATGTATATCTATCAAAATTCATGGTCCTCCGTTTTGTTTTCCTGAACTATCATTATACTATATACAGATTTTTCGTGCAATTCTTTAGATATTAAATTTTTCTTCTTTTTTGTGTGGGGAGGGCGTGGCGTAAGCGCCGGGCATCCGGGCAGCGCACACGCACTCCCGCGCCTGCTACGCTACGCTGCTAAGAGAACTGTACGAATTATGCCTTGGGGTGGTTCTATGCTTGACGAAACCGGCTTTTATGCGCCTTCCATGGCGCATAACGCCTTGCCCGGCCGTCCATGGCCGGGCATTTCTGTTTTTCTTGGGCATAATTCTACAGTCTCTATGCAGCTTCGCTATTCGCCTGCGCGGGAGTGCGTGTGCGCTGCCGGATGCCCGGCGCTTACGCCACTTACGTTGTGACAGTATTTTACGATTTTAGATTTGCGGTTTTTTAGTTATTGGTTGGTTGCAAGCTTGACAACACGCTGTCAAGCTTGCGTTTGAAAGTTATTTTTTGGTGGATTACTACGATATCTCATGATGACAATTAACATATGTGTCAGTTTTCAGATATATCACATATAATAAGTATTCGAGGTCCAAATATCAAAGATATTTGAACCTCAGAGGATTATGCTATAATACTATAATGCCATAGCACCGTAGCACTATAGCGCCATAATGTTATAATGCCATTATGCTATATAATTATATTATCCGATTTGTCTGACGAGATTTATCATTTCGATCGCACCGAGTGCACAGTCATATCCTTTGTTTCCGGCTTTTGTTCCGGCTCTTTCTATTGCCTGCTCGATGTTTTCGGTGGTAACTACTCCAAACATTACCGGGATTTCTGATTCGAGTGATACTGACGCGATTCCCTTTGATACTTCGTTACACACATAGTCATAGTGGCTTGTTGCGCCTCTGATTACTGCTCCGAGGCAGATGACTGCATCGTATTTTCCACTTTTTGCCATCTTCTTTGCGATGAGTGGTATCTCGAATGCTCCCGGTACCCATGCTACGTCTATGTTTTCCTCCGGCACGTCGTGTCTTACGAGTCCGTCCTTTGCTCCTCCTAAAAGCTTTGATGTGATAAATTCATTGAATCTTGCTACTACGATTCCTACCTTGATTCCATCCTGTGTCATTTTTCCTTCGATTACGTTCATTTTTTGTTCTCCTTATGTTTTTTATTTTTACTCAGATGAGTTTATCTGCAATTATTAACTATTTAGAATTTGTTACTATTCAGAATCCCCGCACACATTGCAAAAACGCTCGATGCGGTGTACTAATATGAGAGTATGTGTCCCATGCGTTTCTGCTTGGTTTTCAGATAAAACAGGTCATGCGCGGTGGCGCTCATCTGGATCGGCACACGCTCGCTGATTTCCATGCCAAACTCTGAGAGCTGGTATACCTTGTCAGGGTTATTTGTGAGAAGGCGCAGACTGTGTACACCAAGCTCTCTTAATATCTGGGCTCCGATATAGTACTCGCGCTCATCTCCGGCAAAGCCGAGTGCCAGGTTTGCTTCGAGTGTGTCCATTCCCTGCTCCTGAAGCTCATATGCCTTCAGCTTATTTATCAGGCCGATTCCTCTGCCCTCCTGACGCATGTAGAGCAATATTCCTCTACCCTCCTCGTCTATCTGTCTCATGGCCGCCTCAAGCTGCTGGCCGCAGTCGCAGCGCTGTGAGCCGAATACATCTCCTGTGAGACACTCTGAATGTACTCGGCAGAGCACATCTCTTCCATCTGCGATTTCGCCCTTTACAAGTGCCACATGATGCTCTCCGTTTAATCTGTTGACGAATCCATATGCCTTGAAGTCGCCGTATTTGGTCGGCAGCTTTACCTCTGTGACACGGTCAACGAGCTTTTCATGTATCTTTCTGTATTCCTGAAGTGCCGCTATTGTGATGAACTTGATGTCCCATTTTTTTGCAAGCTCCATGAGCTCTGTTGTGCGCATCATGGTACCGTCCTCACGCATTATCTCACAGCACAGTCCACATTCCTTTAGTCCTGCAAGCCTGCATAAATCGACTGTTGCCTCTGTGTGTCCGTTTCTCTCCAGTACGCCGTTTTTCTTTGCAAGAAGCGGAAACATGTGGCCCGGACGTCTAAAATCCTCAGGCTTTGCATCATCAGAGACACATTTCATTGCGGTGATTGAGCGCTCTGCTGCGGAAATGCCTGTGGTTGTTGAGACATGGTCTATTGAGACTGTAAATGCTGTCTCATGATTGTCTGTATTTTCCTGCACCATCTGCGGAAAACGAAGCTTCTTTACATATTCCTGCGACATCGGCATGCATATCAGCCCCTTGCCGTGCATCGCCATAAAGTTGATGTTTTCTGTTGTGGCAAATTCTGCCGCACAGATGAAATCGCCCTCATTCTCTCTGTCCTCATCATCTGTGACAAGTATTATTTTTCCTGCACGAAGCTCATCAAGTGCTTCTTCTACTGTGTTGAATTTCATATTTTATGTCCTCGTCTTTCTATTGTGATTTTATAGCTATTGAGTTACATGATTTTTAACCATTCAGCCCACGCACATTTGCAAAACCGCACGATACCTGTTCTTTTATGTTAAAAGCCGTATTTTGCCAGGAAATCTCTTGTTATTCCATCCGGTTTATTTTCGCCGGATTTATGTGGTGCATTTTCCTTAATTGTCTGTGCTCCTGTCATTTCTTCTGTTATTCCTTCCGACTGCCCTTTAAACAACAGCTTCTCAACATATTTTCCTATGATATCTGTTTCCAGATTTACGACAGCTCCCACTTTTCTGTCCTTTAGAACAGTCTGGCTTACCGTGTGCGGTATCGCTGATATCGAGAAATTATCCTCTGCCACCTTTGCGACTGTGAGGCTTATTCCATCGATTGTGACGGAGCCCTTCTCGACTATATAGCGCATGAGCTGTGGTGTGGCCTGTATTGTATACCAGATGGCATTGTCATCTTTTTTGACCTCCACAATCCTGCCTGTTCCGTCAACATGTCCCGACACTATGTGCCCGCCGAATCTGCCATCTGCTGCCATCGCACGCTCCAAATTGACATGTGCTCCTCTCATCGCGTTTGCAAGCGATGAACGGTTTAGCGTCTCGTGCATGACATCCGCTGTAAACGCATGTGGCATGAGCCTTGTGACCGTGAGGCAGATACCATTTACCGCTATGCTGTCTCCGACCTTTGTTCCAGCTAGCACTTTTTCAGCTCTGATTGTAAGTACTGCTGAGTTTGCTCCACGTGAAATTGTATCTATTGTTCCAACTTCTTCAACTATTCCTGTGAACATTGTGTATCGCCTTTCTTTTTTAAGTATTCACAACATCACTCTCGATGAGGAAATCATCACCAAGCTTTGTTACCTTACTGTTTCCAAGCATCACGGCATGTGCCGGTGAGTCGGTTCCCATTCCCTCTATCGGAGTTTTTGCATCCGCCCCTCCGAAAAGCTTTGGTGCAATGTAAGCGTATACCTTATTCACAATCCCGCTCTTAAGGGCTGACCAGTTGAGTATTCCGCCTCCCTCAAGCAAAATGCTGTCTATGCTTCTTTCGCCGAGCTTTTGCATGAGGTCATTTAAATCAATATGACTGTTTTTTTCAGCTACATACAGAATTTCTATTCCGTTTTCTTCAAGCCGTGTTATTTTTCTGTTTTTTTGATAATTATTGTTTTCTTCTATACTATCTTTTTCAGTATCAGGTAAGGCTTCTGACTGTGCGGTTTCACGATATCGCTCACTGACTGCAACTATCGTCGGCACTTCCTTTGCAGTATTTACTATCTGCGATTCCAGTGGAAGCTTAAGGTGAGTATCGCATATTATGCGGATTGGATTTACTCCGCCATCGATTCTGCATGTAAGCAGCGGATCGTCTGCAAGCACTGTTCCAATTCCTGCCATTATGGCTTTATATCTGTGGCGCAGGTTTTGCACATGTTCCCTCGCTTTTTCTCCTGTTATCCACTTTGACAGTCCTGAATATGTGGCTATCTTTCCATCCATCGTCATGGCATATTTCATAGCGACATATGGACGTCTGGTCTGTATAAAGTAAAAGAATACATCGTTCAGCCTGTCGCACTCGTCTTTAAGCACCTGCGTAACAACCTCTATCCCATGCTCTTTAAGGATTTTGATACCGCCCCCGGCGACAAGCGGATTCGGGTCATCCGAGCCCACATATACTCTTTTTATACCGGCTTCTATCACTGCCTCCACACACGGCGGCTGCTTGCCATGATGACAGCATGGCTCGAGAGTCACATACATATCCGCTCCCTGTGGCGATTCCTTGCAATGCTTTAACGCATTTCTTTCCGCGTGCAGCTCTCCGTATCTCTCATGCCAGCCCTCTCCGATTATCCTGCCGTCCTTTACAATCACAGCTCCGACCATCGGGTTTGGCGATGTATATCCCATGCCGCGCTTTGCAAGCTCAATCGCCCTTCTCATATATTGTTCATCAGTCATTTGAGTTCCTTTCTACATATTCTTTATATGCCCACTAAAAAAGCCCCAAACTATTAATGTTCAGGGCCTAGTAATTTCAAATATCATGATTTAAAATATCATAATCTCAAAAAAATATGCACTAGCTGCATTTCATGATATGAGTGTCAAAAGGTATTTTGAGATAAAAAAATCTGGAATGTATCAAAACACTCCAGAGTAGATATCTTTTATAACTATGATATGTGCTGTATCTATATCTGAAACTGAATCTGAAACCCAGCTATCTATACTCTGCATATATCATATTCACATCTTCTTTCATCCAGACTTTACTGTCGGCCTCGGAATCTCACCGAATCATGCCTTGCGGCTCGTGGGCTATACCACCGGTAGGGAATTGCACCCTGCCCTGAAGAATAATTATTTAATTAGCTTACGCTAACTATAGTAATCCTTTGAGGCTTGTATGTCAAGATTATTTTTATAATGTGGAGCATATTTTTTTATAAGTTGTCGTGCAATTTATTAGAATGGAATTTTTAAAGAGCCAGCACCTTGAATGGGCTGACTCTTTCAATGTCACCTGTAATTGATAAATTGGAATTTTCTTAATTCTTCATCGCTGGTTTTTTTCTTTTCCAATTAATCAGTAGACCAATCGTGGAAATAACAAAAATTAATGCCGATGTTAAAGAAATAATTCCATCAGTAACCACAAATATGATAAACGTGGCTAATGGAATATAATTAAGAATACTTTTCAAAATTTTCATGTCCAATCCTCCCTTAGGTTTCATAATAGGTTTTTCTTTATTTTACCACATGACAAAGGGTATTGGTATTGTTATTTTCGTCCTTTGATGACTGATTCTATGATATTTATTTCTTCATCAGTACGGTTGTATTCTTCGTAAAGCTCTTGGTCTGTAAATATATGCTTATTTTCACCTGCCTTATAACTACCTTTTATGATATAATCTAAAAATCTTAAAATTTTTTGTAACAAAACAATCCTTTCTACGTCTAACCTATGAACAAAGTCCAGCTAATAAATGTCAATAGTAAAATGAGAAAAAATCTATTTTATTTTCTGACTAAAAAAGGGCGGACTTTCCCCTT